>Ga0247814_10001677_pt1 | contig 12797 bp, 15 predicted proteins | sample UWRJL179409R1_FD_179947 | JGI IMG/M metagenome (GOLD analysis project Ga0247814, IMG submission 179947) | Plant litter microbial communities from Arlington Agricultural Research Station in Wisconsin, United States - UWRJ-L179-409R-1 | ecosystem: Environmental > Terrestrial > Plant litter >...
TAACATATCCCCGTCCAATTTTCTCACTCAAAAAACGAAAGTAACTGCAAAGATTGCCATACTTCGTGCTTGAAAGGGTTATTCATGGAGGGTCTGTATAATCTCTAATGCTTTAAACTACTTGATTTTCAATCTTATACCCATTGCACTTCTTTTTTGTAATTCTGTAGGGTAGGAAGAAAAATATGATCTTTTGGGGGGGAAAGAAACAAAATGTCGTCTTCCTGTGAAACCTTGGAATAGTCGGGTTTCTGTCATCTTTGTTTGTATGAATGCCTCAGCTAAGCTACGGTGCTGGCTTGAGGATGAATATTTATGGAACTAAGTTAAGTGGAGAAGGGAATCGTTGGATGTAAACAAAAGTGCCTCAATAATGCACTATAAAGCACACCTGTACATAGCAAATGTCTGCATTTTGTTTGCTGTCTTTCTCGCCTTCTGGGTTCACAGCTTCTGTAACTGTGCACTACCATAATGCGCTGTATGGAAATACTGGCCCACTCGCCCTGTGCAAAGGATCAAGCTTTATGGCATCTCCAGTCGCTTATTTGTTTTTGTGATACTCGACCAAATGGCCACCGAGTAACTTGCCCTAGAATAACATTTGAGAGAGTCAGAGATTGGCTATGGTGGCTATTACCACCGCTCTTGATTCCATTTTTTGTTACTGCTTTACCTATGTAGATGTTAGTCTGTATTTATCACCAGTTGTTTTTCAACTCTCATAGCTTCCTAGTTATATGTATCTTTTTGAGTTACCTGCGTACGAAAACTCGAGCTGGCGGAGTCGGGCATTTCTAAGCCACAGCTGCAGTGTGCCGGTTACATGACATCTTTTTGACCATCTGAGCGCGAGAAAGAAAGGTCATTCCTAGCCTTGGGCTGAGATTCTGTTTGCTACAAATTCTTGCCTCCCTCCCTCCTACCAGGCTGTCATGATACTGCAATTTTTCCCATTCTTGGGATCACAAGTTTACTGCACTGCGTACTAGTATATCTCATTCAAGGAAACTGTCACGCCTGTTTTCCAAGGAAAAGAATCGATGGCATATACCAAGCTGTCAAGCTTCATGGCTGATAAACACCATCCAATTTTAAGAAAATATCAACATATTGCTATTCGTGATCTTCTCTACCAACAAGCAGAGCTGTGCCACTTAGAACACCAGTTTGAAGTAGTAGCGCAGCAGGATGCGACTGAGGACACCGAGCAAGGCTGGTATGGTCAAGACTGGTGGACGATGTCCACCTCTCACACCCGTGGCTTTGGTGGAAAGCAGTGGGGGGCAGCCCTTGAGATCCGAGCAAAACTACAGGAATACTGTGAGTGAGTGTTATTTAGAAGGTAGAAAAACAAAAGTTGCGCTGCAACCCGCTGATAAATAGGCATGTAGATGCTGCAGTGCAACAGTATGGTCAGATCGCATCGCTTCCAGAACCAAAGCGGACGGAACGAGCTATACTTCAAAAATGGATTAGCAGCACCGCCCTCGGTGGTGGATGTCGGTTTCTCGGCAGAGACCTGGGGGGTTTCAAACACTTCCAGCCATCTGTATATGATCTGAAGTACCAGAAAGATCTCGCAATATTGTCTGACAACCATGGCGAAGATGATTTGTTTACCAAATTCCTGAACGGACCATTAGTTACGTTCTTTCACTGGATTTGGAGTTATCAACGGGTATGGCTCCTATATCTTACTTGTCAAAGCTTGCTGACTCTTATTCCTCGCAGGCACCTTTGCCTATTGACCCCGAAAATCCTCCGGTTGGGGAAAACCGCAGCGTGCTCCATCACTACGATGATCGTCGTGTGGAAATAGCAACGAATCTGATTGGGACTGTCTTTTCCTCCTTAGCTCCTTTGGTCTCAATTGTAGTGCTTTCATTCGTGAAAAGTTCGCCGGCAAGACTAGGTTTGGTGTGTGCATTTACCCTGTTGTTTTCTATATGTCTTGCTGTTGCTACCAAGTCTCGCAGGGTGGAAATATTTGCTGCTACTGCTGCGTAAGTGGTTTGTTTTCGCGTCATAAGGAGCCACACTGACAGATTACAGGTTTGCAAGCGTTCAGGTGGTATTTATAGGGAGCTCTGATAACAACCCTTCGTAGTATTTTCATTTGTGCGAAAATGAAATACTAAATCATCTTTATTTTGTTGAGATATTTAGGGCTATATAATGACTAAAAATACCCTATTTTCAATATCGCCATTGAAGATGTAACATGTAATATGGCTAGCCACCAACCTGGAAATATAATTGACCACTACAATTCTACAGTGCGTTGAGTCACCTAGCCAGGCATTGCATTCTTCTATCTATAGTTTAGAACTGTTCGAGACGAATCATATATGAGTTCTTTGTATTCAACTTCCTTAGCCGGAGCTGCTGCAGTCCACATCTCTAGTCGTTATAATAGCAAAAGTCATCTTCAATTCAACCTAATTCATGCAATAGAAGGCGAATAAACCTACTTAATCTACAGTATATAGCTCGTTTACCGTGCTAAGAGATAATCATCAAAAAGAAGTAAGCGGGAAGTGCTTTTAATGTTGAAATGATTCCGACCATTTCAAGATTCCACTGCAACCACACCACCCTCCCATATCCACCATACTGATAAAATCATAGGCTAATGATCTTGGATATTTGACCTTCGAACCAGAGTTCGATAGCACGGGATTACGTTTCGTCTACCACGGCTACAATCATGTTTCTAAATAATTAAGGGCTGTAAAATTGAGCTTGGTTGTTTTCTTCCTAAAAGCGGAATCGAGTCCGAGGATAAAGCTAAAATATCAAATCTTTACAAGAATTAGAATATCAGAAAACAATAAATAACTTATTGTTAATATGCATAGCATATTAGTTTTCCCGTCATTTAACCTTCACCTCATCAATTGTTTTTGAACTTCCACTCATGCTATGCTCTCAACCCTCCAGCACAAACAATGCAATAACCGCCTAATAATACTTGACTCAACGTGGGCCTTGTTTTGCACTCAGTCATATTGGCTTCAAATTATATACAAATATACTTGTTAATGATGGAAATATGTCTGGATACACCTTGCGTTGTTACAGGCTTCAACATGTTTAAATAGCCATGAAGCTGCTACCAATAGCAGCATACATCTACAGACCTTCCTTCATCATGCCTTTGAGAGAAGTTAAAGATACCAAGCGTGAGTGCTTTCATTTTTTCTCTCTAGTCAAGATGTCTGGCATTGACGTGTGGTAATAGAAACGAAAGACAGAGAAGGGGAAGACAGAAAGAAAAGAGCAGAAGATGAAGCGAAGTCTTTCAAGATCAAGCTGCTACAGGGTGCTCGTCGTTATTTCTGGCCGCAATCCAAGGATCCTTCGAATGAAGAGAAAAAAACCACCGGAGTTCCATAACAAAAGCTAAACTTCTCATTCTAATGCTAGATAAAACCAATAATGCTAATCATTCGGCCCAAGAATAACATATTTTAGTATATGCGACAACTGATTTCTTTCTACAATATTTTCTCTTCGATGAACAACTCTCAATTTACAGCTCTATAAAATAGTACCGGGTAGCCATATCATATTCCATCAGCACCTCCGCCTCAAAATCGCTCGCCTTTAACACCTTCTTTCTCGCAATATGCAGCTCATAACTCGTAGGAACCAGTCCTGGTGCAACCGCCGCACAAATAAAGCTCCTTTCATCACCGCCCTCAAAGTCCTTCGCCTCAGCTGGTGAAAGAATCATGACTTTATCAGTTCCATTAAAGGCCCAGGAACCGGGACAAACACGCACAACCATGCCGGGCTCGATTCGGTCTTTGAATGGTGTTTTTGGAGGAGCATTCGATTTTTCGCTAGGGCTTTCTTCTGTCGCTGCGATAGAGGATTGAGAACGGATATCGATGCGGGTACGCCAGAGTTTTTGGTAGAATGCTCGTGCTTGCTCTGTTGTAACACCTTCTGTTTGGAGACAACGCTTGATGAATTCTTCCTCTAGAAGTTTGCATAGCTGTATGCCTGTTAAGTTCTGTGCCAGGATTTCGGCGTCGATAGCTGGAGTTCCAGACTGCGATCCATTAGCGATGTCTTTTGTAATATAAAATTCAAAGAAAAGACTGACATTTTCCGTAATCCACATTTTGATTTTCTCATTACTCCAACCAGCAGCATCCTCCTTCCTATGCCCTTTGACTTTTGGTGCAGGAACACGCAGCATCTCTGCATACCGCAACGTGTTCTTCGAATGACTCCAATCTAAAAAGCTCGGTGCAACACAAGCCACCACGACCGTTTTACAAGCCCTCTCGCCATCCGTACCAAAAACATGTTTAAGCACTTGAGATAATTTACTGCTTCTCCATGGAATATGTACCTTCTTTCTTTTCTCCGGAGCCAGTAACTGTTGGTATGTCAATTGAGTTCTTCCTCTGATGCAATCTTTCAGGGTAGAAAGCGAGACATTAATATCTCTCGTTTCTTGGAAACGTTCTTTCGAGTGGGTTGCGGAGTCTTGACTCCCCTCGCTACCGGCGAGATCTATTAGAAAAACCTCTCCACCGGGGAGGTCGGGACGAGAGTTATCAACCACACGGATACGATATATGGCATGTGAGCGGGATGACAGATCGTTTTTAGCCGTTGTAGCGGAAGTGCGCAGTAATGCGCTTGCGGCGAAGAGTTCGTGGAATTCGGCTTCGGAAGTGGGAAGTTTTTCTTGGATGCCAACTAGCTGCGTGGTGCCGAATGAATCCTCCAGGATGCTGAATGGACGTCTACTGTCGAGCAAATCTGATAGAGCGGGTTTCAGTCATCGCATCTTGCGTCATGGTGATTCACGGGGACGGACCAAAAGACTTGCTCCCTAGAAGCTCGAAACAACAGACATAGAATTCCCTCTCTTCTGAGCTGGACATGGATAATAAGTCCTGCACCACCCGCTTGGTGATCCCATTGACTGTGTAGGTCTTTCCGGAACCAGTTTGGCCATAGGTGAACAGTGTGCTGATACCTCCAGCCCATACCCTATTAAATTAGCAGCAACCCATAAGAATAAAGAAAATAGCAGGTTTTTTTTTCTTTTGAGATTTTGATTCGCTAAGTCATAACAAACCTCAAATGCATTGAAAAGGACAATTCCAACTTACCAAGGCACTAATTCCCTTACACTTTCTTCATAAATAGCGTCCGTTTCAACTTTGCCATCGTAAACTCTATCCAAAGAAAACTCATGCTTCTAACCAGTCATCAGATCTTGATCCGTGTAGAAACCAGAATAAACTCACCGTCGCCTCCGGGATAACAGCACGTCTAAATTTGACCCTGGGTTCAAATAGCATGGCTTGATCTTTTCCCTTAGCCAACACTCCCGTGATATTTCTATCATCTTCTTTTTCCTTCTCAATCAACGGTCTTATACGAGCACATATCTTTATGCCTGAGATATCCCAAGTGTTTTCCGAATCGCTGTTCAGTGGTTGGGAAGTCTCGCTTGTGGTGGTGGAGGTGGTGGTGGCTGTGGATTCTAGTTGTTTTACTTGTTCAGCGGCCACATTGACAATGTTGCGAAAAAACGGGAGGTTATCCAGATAGATAGAAGCCATTATAAAGATCTGAGAAATGAATACTTTCAACAATTAATCTTCTTAATTGGGAAGTTCTGAAAAAGAAGGGGGCAACTTCATTAAATATCTTGTTTCATTGCCTCGGCAACGGGAGGGAGCATCAACACTGTGTTTCTAGGCACCGATTTAATTTTCAGGCAGCAGAATTAGGGACGGAGAAACAAAACAGGGGCTTGGTATTTACAGTCCGCCACATGTCAATAGACTTTGCCAAACAAGATCCTATTGTTGTTTTTGAAAGAAGATTTGCTCTTCAAGCTCATGTCATATCTGTGATTATACCCAATAAACACAATGACTTAATATGCCAAGCCGCTCCCGCCGCCTGCCAAGTAAGAATGACCCTTACGATTTGAGTAAGCTTGACCTATCACGGCTGTTCTCTATTCATGCTCTCTTAATAGTATTATAACGTTATAACAATATTACAATTATATTACAGTCAGTGGCATGGAGTTGTGATGAATGCAGCATCTAGTTTGGTCATCCATCCATTTCGCTAAAGATAGGGGGGGGGGAGTAGGCGTGCTCATAAGACTTGGCTGGAAACTCAAATGTCGACAGAGTCCTTATAGGAGCAGCAATTTCTTACCTTCAGCTAGCCTTGATGTCATCCGCAGGAGCTCGGACTCATGCATTGCAACACAGCTTGTATGGCGAGAATCATCATTTAATTGGATGATCGGAGAACATGGAGGTGTTGTCGGTGCTATCATTGGTGCTTTATAATGTGGATCGCTCGGTAATCCAGAAAATGCGAATTACCAGATCTGGAAAATGACCCAACTTCTCATTAAGTATATATAGCTATATTCTCTCCGGCTTATGATACACGATAATACTGCTCAAATTCTTCAAATATCATCATGTCGACAAATCCAGCTCCTCGACTTAATATTCCATCTTCTGATTCGACCTGTAATGTCTCAATCATCGACACAACATGCCGAATCAAAGTAACTGCTGGTCTCATGATGATGCCGCATATTTTAGGACATGATTTTCTTGAATGTCCAGCTTATTCCTTCTTGGTTGAAAATGTTTCTCAGAATCGACGAGTGCTGTTTGATCTTGGGGTGAGGAAGGACTGGGAGAATCTGGCTCCTAGTATTATGGGCGGCCTTAAAAGTAATGTAAGTCTTACATTGCCAACCTATTGAGATTAATAAATGCTAAGATAGTCAGAACTTTGAGATAAGTTTCCAGGAGGTCAAAGACGTCGCTGATGTGCTGATCGAGAATGGGGTTGATCTTGCTTCTATCGAGGCAATTATCTGGAGGTTCTTGCTCATGCTTCGTAAGATATGCAAAACACTAATGATATTGTAGTCATTCTCATTTTGATCATATTGGCGACCCTGCCACATTTCCTAGCTCAACAGCCCTCATCGTTGGGCCTGGTACGCAAGAAGCTCTTTTCCCAGGATATCCAGCGAATCAAGAAGCGACCACTTTAGAATCAGACTACAAGTTTGTCATTCTCCTTTCCCAATTTCGGAAGTGATTATCTGACTAGCTTCCAGGGACAGAGAAATTCAAGAGATCAATTTCGCGAAGACTGCCCATGGTCTGACACTTGGTCGATACCAAGCAGTCGATTACTTCAACGACGGCAGTTTGTATATTTTGGATGCACCTGGCCATGCCGTAGGCCACATTTGTGCTCTTGTACGAACCACACCATCAACATTCATGTTTCTTGGTGGTGATACCTGTCATCATGCAGGAGAGTTTCGACCAACAGAATATCTCCCTCTCCCATCTCATGTTCCACACCAATCGCATCCATCTCCAACATCAATGCCATGTCCATGTTCTATCTTTGAGAGTATTCATCCCAATAAGAGCCGGGTAGAGCCGTATTACACAATTGCTGTAACGGCGGATGGAAAGACCGTTGCAAATGATATTGGAGAAGCACTTGAGAGTATTGTGAAGATGGAGGAATTTGATGCCAATGAAGACGTATTTACTGTCATCGCCCATGATCCTTCGCTAGTCGGAGTTGCTGATTTCTTTCCAAAAAGGGCAAATGCGTGGAAAGAGAAGGAATGGGCGGACAGGACGAGATGGGAGTTCCTAAAAGACTTCGATAGCAAGGTTTAATATGTTTGGTTAGATGATATTTGGTGAGAGCGATTTCGAATCACAAACAGCTGCCAATGGTTGTAAAGGTGCTGAATCAAGATCTGTATTTAAAAACAAATTTGCTTTTAAAAAGATCCGCTATTGTTCCTGCCTGGAACTCAAATGAGATGTGATAGGCTATTCTCACGTGCAAGCCAAATCAGGTTTATTCACCTGGAAGGAGCAATAAAACGCAAAGTTGGCAAGTGCGGACCCCCAACAAATCCTATTGCTCTAAATATCTTTCCACAGAGCCCATTTAACTTTCAAGCACTTAGCAGCGCAGTATTTAGGATCACCCATTCTAACTCGCAACAACCCAGGGGAAACTTTCAACATAAGAACCTGCATGTTACGGGAACACTATAGGCGCCCATAGATCCAAAAACATATTATCAATATGTGCACCGCACACTCGGCGTATTACGAAGTTTGCGGATGCGCAATCACCGAATGGGACATCTGTAGCAACGTGAGAGAAGCTAGAGGTCTACCAGGTATGTAACTTATTTGCAGAGCTCTTACAAAATCGCCTGTCAATTTTTTATTCCAACATCCAGCCAAATGATCCAAATCGCGGGAGTTGCCTCCAAAAGAAACTCACTGACAAAATTGCTCAGGACGATGCACGCAGATCCAAATCGGAAAATACCGGCGTTACGATGGCGTCAAAGGCCAATGCATGAAGTGCTTCGACAAGAATGTTAGTGAGCTAATTGTGGCGGAGGAACGACGATTGCAGGAGGAGCAGCGCTTTAATGACGAAGCTCGTCTGAGGGAGTTCCAGATTGCAGGCCGTGGGGATGTATCACCTCAGTAACGTCAACAGCAACAAAATGAAGACAACTTCCGTCATGTCCAAAGAGCTCGTGAGGAGGATTAAGCACATCCATTACATATCGTAAGGTCATGCGATAAGCCTACAAAGTGTACGCCCCGCAAAATCTCGAGCGAGAATCAAGCACCTATACACTCTGAAATCTTAACTTCTTGTATTATGTGACAGAACAATATTACGCCTTGTCATTTTGTTATTTTGTTTAAGTGTTATAGGGATATATTGTACTGTACTCCAGATATTTTATACTATAACGTCACTTTTAAAGTCCTTGATATTAAGTCGGAGGATATCAGTTGTCCAATATATGATACTTTTTTCTTTCGGCCATCTATAGACCCAATCAAGCCATTAATTAGCTGCTGGATGCAGTCCTGGCTTGGCTTATAGTGCCACAGCTAAACCGGTCCTCTTTGCAATATTCCCTAAATTGGACGTTAATAGTCTTAACCCTGCCCCGTAAAAAGCTATTGGGACCGAGTCCAAGAAGATACTGCTCGATGCGCTGGACAGTATCTGTAACTGGTCCACTTTCGCGTCTGAAATTTTGCCCCTTTGGTATTCCTCCTCACGCTTAGTACAACCTAGTGGAGTAATGTTTGTAAAGGGGCATTCTATAGGTCTAGATATATTTATCTCCGTCACTGGTTAGGAGACGTCCTTAAGAGTGTCTGTCTGTACAGTGCATTCACTCATCTACTCATGACTCCTTTAGGATCAATGCTTAAGTCTAAGCCCTAGCTATCGTCCTGCCATTTGTCATTCTCTTTCCGTGTACTTCCACGCGACCAGCCCATAAACTCAAACCAACGGCAACTTTATGATGTGTACGTCTTGATCTACTTACTATGGAGCTTGCAGCTATATGATTCAAATATGAACACATTGCAAGATAGCAGAGCCGAATGACAGGAAATGGACAGCACCTGCGAAGGGAACGTTTGGAAATGCGGAAGAAGTACAGAAATCCCATTTAAGAAATGTGAAGAGTGTATAGAAAATGAAGTCATTGATGAATATCATGAATTCAGCGGGAATTAGTGCGGAATGGGGAATAAAGATTGAGGTTGGATGGCGGGGTGGCTCATGCGATGATATTGTGACACGTTTGAATCGAACCTAAAGATCCGTTATATTGTGTCATAAATGTTATGTGATTGTTTCTATGTTAACGTTATTCACACAAAATACCAAAACATAGAGCTGTTTAGTCTATAAATTATCATATATGGTCTTGACTCCACCACAAGTTCTACCTTGTTAATGCGGCCACGAACATCGAGAAAAGTGAACAGAACAACTTTTTATCGAGAATATTTAAGAAAGCCATCTATTTTCGTAAAACACAGCCAACACTAAGATAAAACTTGGCAAATAAAACCCACAATCGCTGTCAGCTCCATCAGTCTTTAACAGAGAATTTGCAAAAGCAAACAGTACTAGAAGAACTGTAAGTTTACTAGACAAGCGATCATCACCCAAGAAGTAGGAGTTGCAATCTGATACAAACTGAGCAAGAAATATATTCGCCTGCTATGTCAGAGCCAACACAAAATAAGCCGTACCTCCCTTTCTACACCCCACGAAGGTTTTCCACAAGACAACCGAGAGAACCGCCAGTGATAAACATGGGAGTACGAAGAAAGCCAGGAATAGAAGCGGCAACAGCCACCATTTGTAGAAAATCAATACCTCAACACAACCCGGTCAGTCATCACCCAGTCGACGGAGCACGACAAATGCATCACTGGAATCAGCCTTTATCCAACACAGCGGCCAAGAAACCTGCCCTACAAATTCCTCGAAAGCCCGAGCCGCAGAAGAAAGAGACAGAACAGAGGATGACGCAGAATGATCTCAAAGGTCCAAAATTGACAGATGGAGGCGCTTCCCAGCGGTCCGAGAAAGGATGTTGTATGATGATGTGACGAATTGCTACCTTTGACTCGTGGAGGTGTTGAGGTTAGTGATTGTTCAAGCATCTGTGGATATTTCGGAGCTTATAACTATTATCACGGAAACACGGGAACCGACGTTTGACGGGCTTGTTCATAGCATTGGGAACGGTATGAATTTGTTCGATTAGCTAGCGGTTGGTGATCTCATGATACTCAGTGAACGGTTTTTGATTGATTGTATTTGGGCTTTGGCGTTGGTTTGTTTACCACAGGTGCGGTACGACATTCTCGATAAACATCTTTACACGTTGTGTACTCGTGATTATCTGAATGTTGCTTGTTATTATAGGTGGATAGTTTAGTAATATCCAACTTTGGTTGAAAACTAGACGTATACTTTGATTACGTTGGCCACATCTTCTACGCAATGTATCAAATTGAAAGACAACGAATGTCGACAAATCCAGACTGAAATGATCAAAAACTTAGAATCCAAAGTTTTATTAGCCATTTTATTGAATTCTTTATGACCTGCTTTTGTTTTACATAATATTTAACGCTACAATGAATTTTAAGTATGTAAACTAATCTATGACGCCCCACACAATCTGCTTGACCCAAATTGCAGCTTCTCTTGCCAAGTAATAGAACAGATGCAATGAAATTAACAGTGAACCTGCCTCTAAAATATTTACCGACTCTGAAATACAAGATTCTGGTTGCTATCCTGCTGCATAATTGAAACTAGATGCTGAAAAAGGACTAGAGTGTTTGGCAATGGGTCCTGTGAAATGGAGTATGGAGGAAGCTGATGTGATTTTTCATAGAGATGCATCATTAAAGATGAGAGAGGCTAGTATAAAGAGCGGTGATGCTGAAGTTTGTTGGAGAAGGGAAGACGCGATGGTCATTATATTGTTGGGAGACAATATGCCGAACGACCGATCCCGAGAAGGAGGGAGGGGTTTATCAATTGATATCAATGATATAGCGAAATTCATTAGATGCGAAATGAATTGAAACGGGTTTTTGTTAATAGAGCGATGAAGATTTTACTACATAGTAAAAGATTCGACTTTTGCGGTAGACTTCTAAGATAGAAAAATTTATGAACGAATGAGTGAGATATTTTAGCTTCAAACTCACCGGATCGGATCACGATTACCTGAATCGTTAAGAATCTATTAACCCCATGGGTAATGGGTAATATCAAACAGGGAAGTGGTTTGAGACTTTTGCACGCAATGTCGTCCAGAGTTTCGACTGGGTGCAGAATGAAAAAATCTCCAGAACGAAAAAATCTCGAAAACGAAGCTCTCCCTAAAAACCACGTGAAATACGATGTTTAAATCGCGCAGCGATTGATTAGCCTCAACGAGCGAGGTCGCGTGGTTCTTCGAAATTTAAAATCTGCACTCCGTAAGCACTAAGTTTAGATAACGATTACCTATCAAACAACCCTGATGAACCTGGATCGCTTGCTATGGTAAGCATAACTCACGTGATCAGACTTGGCTCAATGTCGAGTTAAGTTCTAAAGTCCTGGATTCTCAATGAGAATAAGTCTTCGTGCAATAACCAAATGGTCAAAAAGGAAAAAACAATGTTGAGATTAGCTTAGGACAAGAGCCGCGGGCCAGGGTTGAGTACATACGTATTACAGCTGGCGGGTGGAGACATCCTCTTGCTAAACGAGGGCATGTTCAATTGGTCATTGGACTTATATTAGGTGTAAGTTTGTAAGGAATTAAAAGGTGTACATTTGCATTATATGAATAGGAGGCCGTGCTTAACAAACATGCTACTGCGCGAGAAGGAATTGGCGATGAGTTACTGTAAGTTCAACGACTGACTCGTACTCGAAGTGTATGATTGTAGATTCTACGAGCCCCTTACTCGGTGTCTCGGATGTTAGATCTGTTATCTATCATACGAAGTAAGTACTGTATAAGAAACGAGCCATCAATTAGTTGAATTGCTGAGGCTTAATTTGACCTTTTTTGGCCTCTTTGCTGAATCGAGACTCTGATAGACAAACCATTGTGCATAGATTACTTATGAACATCTATGTAGTTTGGAATAGGAATAATAATACCAGCTAGATACATTTTTCAAGACCTCGTTTAGGCAGAAGGCTGGATCAATGAGGTTGAATTAGAGTTTAGTGCACAAATCAAGCATTTTTAGCTGGCGTCTGTGCACATTCACCCAGATAATTCCGAGCTAGCCTATTAGATACACATAAGATATTCAGCCTGGTGTATCTGGTATCACCAAAGCAGATAGCAGACTGGACATCAAATTGAATCCTCGTTATTG
>Ga0247814_10001678_pt1 | contig 12796 bp, 14 predicted proteins | sample UWRJL179409R1_FD_179947 | JGI IMG/M metagenome (GOLD analysis project Ga0247814, IMG submission 179947) | Plant litter microbial communities from Arlington Agricultural Research Station in Wisconsin, United States - UWRJ-L179-409R-1 | ecosystem: Environmental > Terrestrial > Plant litter >...
CGTGATGGACACGGTGATCACCAACGCCGTCATCGTCGACCACTGGGGCATCGTGAAGGCCGACATCGGCATCAAGAACGGTCTGATCGCCGGCATCGGCAAGGCCGGCAACCCGGATATCCAGCCAGGCGTGACCATGGCCATCGGCGGCGCCACCGAGATCATCGCCGGCGAAGGCATGTTAGTCACCGCCGGCGGCATCGACACCCACATCCATTTCATCTGCCCGCAGCAGATCGAAGAAGCCTTGATGAGCGGCGTGACCACCATGCTGGGCGGCGGCACCGGACCGGCCGTGGGCACGGCCGCCACCACCTGCACGCCCGGTCCGTGGCATTTGCATGCGATGCTGGGCGCGGCCGATGCGTTCCCGATGAATTTGGGCTTCTTCGGCAAGGGCAATGTCAGCCTGCCGCAGCCACTGGAAGAGCAGGTGCTGGCCGGCGCCATCGGCCTGAAACTCCATGAAGACTGGGGCAGCACGCCGGCGGCCATCGACAACTGTTTGACGGTCGCCGACCGCATGGACGTGCAGGTCGCGCTGCACTCGGACACGCTGAACGAAGCGGGCTTTTTGGAAAGCACGCTGGCCGCCTTCAAGGACCGCACCATCCACACGTTTCATACGGAAGGCGCCGGTGGCGGCCACGCGCCGGACATCATCGCGGCCGTCGGGCAGGACAATGTGCTGCCGTCGTCGACCAATCCCACGCGCCCGTTCACCGTCAATACGCTCGACGAACACCTCGACATGCTGATGGTCTGCCACCACCTGGACGCGGCGATTGCCGAAGACGTGGCGTTTGCCGAGTCGCGCATCCGGCGCGAGACCATCGCGGCCGAAGACATCCTGCACGACCTGGGCGCCATTTCGATGATGTCGTCCGACTCGCAGGCGATGGGCCGCGTGGGCGAAACCATCATGCGCACCTGGCAGACGGCGCACAAAATGAAGCTGCAGCGCGGCCCGCTGGCGCCCGACTCGGAGCGCAGCGACAATTTCCGCGTGAAGCGCTACATTGCCAAGTACACGATCAACCCGGCCATCACGCACGGTATCGCGCATGTCGTCGGGTCGCTCGAAGTGGGCAAGATCGCCGACATCGTCCTGTGGAAGCCGGCCTTTTTCGGCGTGAAACCGTCGATGATCGTCAAGGGCGGCATGATCGCCGCGGCGCAGATGGGCGACCCGAATGCGTCGATCCCGACGCCGCAGCCGGTGCATTACCGGATGATGTTCGGCGCCTTCGGCGGCGGCCTGAAAAAGTCGTTTACCTTTGTCTCGCAGGCGGCGTTCGATCTTGACATCGGTCGCCAGCTGGGTTTGTCGAAAACGCTGATCCCGGTGCGGAACATGCGCGCCTTGCGCAAACGCGACATGGTCCACAACGGCGCCACGCCGCACATGGAAGTCGATCCCGAAACCTATGAAGTGCGCGCCGACGGCCAGTTGCTGGTCTGCGAAGCGGCCGCGGTGCTGCCGCTGGCGCAGCGTTATTTTTTATTCTGACAAATGCTCACTCTCCATACCAAACTCGCCCACGCCGCCGCCATCGACGACACGCTGGTGCTCGACTACGACCGCCGCGAAAAATGCCGCTTGCGCGTGCGCCTCGCGTCCGGGCAAGAAGCCGCGCTGTTCATGGTGCGCGGCACCGTGCTGCGCGATGGCGACCTGTTGACAGGTCCCGAGAACAAGGTGGTGCGCGTCGTCGCCGCACGCGAGCCGACCTATGCGATCCGCTGCCATGACGCCCTGACGCTGGTGCGCTGCGCCTACCACCTGGGCAACCGCCATACGCCGATTGCGATTGCGCCGGACCTGCTGCGCATCCGCGTCGACACCGTATTGCGCGAGATGGTCGAGGGCCTGGGCGCGATCGTCACCGCAGAAGACGCGCCGTTCGAACCGGAGCCAGGCGCCTATTCCGGCGGTGGCCACCATCACGGCGAGCGGTCGTTACTGGCCCCGGTCCCGCTGCGCCAGAAAATCCACCGCCCGGGCGACGCGCCGTGAACGCGGCCGCGCTGCTGCACCTGCTGCAGTTCGCCAGCCCGGCGCTGCCGATCGGCGGCTACAGCTATTCGCAAGGGCTGGAAGCGGCCATCGAGCAGGGCCTGGTCACGGACGCCGCCAGCGCGCGCGCCTGGATCGCCAGTTACCTGGCGGACGTCATGGCGACCTGGGATGCGCCGCTGCTGTGGCGGTTGATGCAGGCGTTCACCAACGGCGACATGGATGCGGTGGCATTGTGGAGCGAACGCTTCATCGCCTCGCGCGACACGTTCGAATTGCGCGCCGAGAGCATCCAGATGGGCTACTCGCTGGTACGCCTGATTGCCGAGCTGGGCGTCGCCGACGTGGCCGGCCTGGGCGACGAGGTGGCGCTGCCGACCGCGTTTGCCTGCGCCGTCGTGGCACTCGGCGTCCCACCAGCCGAGGCGTTGATTGCGTGGCTGTTTGCGTGGGCCGAGAACCAGGTGCTGGTGTGCGTGAAATCGGTGCCGCTGGGACAGGTGGCGGGCCAGCGCCTGCTGCTGTCGCTGCGCGCCGACATCGAAGAGGCCGCGGCCGGCGCGCAAGGAATTCCCGACGAGGCCATGTCCAACTGGGCGCCCGGGCTGTCGATGCTGTCGATGCAGCACGAGGTCCAGCATGGCCGTTTGTACCGATCCTAGAGAGAACCAACTATGACAAGCAATCCCCTGCGCGTGGGCATCGGCGGCCCGGTCGGCTCCGGCAAGACGGCGTTGTGCGAACACCTGTGCCGCGCCATGCGCGACACGGTCGACATGGCCGTCATCACCAACGACATCTACACCCGCGAAGACATGGAAATCCTGCTGCGGGCCGAGGCGCTGGCGCCGGAACGCCTGATGGGCGTGGAGACGGGCGGCTGCCCGCACACGGCCATCCGCGAAGATGCGTCGATCAACCTGGAAGCCATTGCCCGTTTGCAGGCCGATTTCCCGGACCTGGAAATGGTGCTGGTCGAATCGGGCGGCGACAACCTGGCCGCCACCTTCAGCCCCGAGCTGTCCGACCTGACCCTGTACGTGATCGACGTGGCCGGCGGCGAAAAAATTCCCCGTAAAGGCGGGCCGGGCATCACGCGCTCGGACCTCCTGATCATCAACAAGACGGACCTGGCGCCGCACGTGGGTGCGGACCTGGCCGTCATGGCGGTCGATGCCAAACGCCAGCGCGGCGAGCGGCCTTTTATTTTTACGAATTTGCGCAGCGGCGAAGGGGTGGCGGACGTCGTCGCCTTCATCCGCACGCAAGGATTGATGGAGCAGGCAGCATGAAAAAAATCGTCAGCATCGTCGCCGTTGCCGCCAACGCACCGGCATTTGCCCATCCCGGCCACCAGGGCCTGCACGGCATCGTGGGACCGGACCACCCGGTGGCAGTCGTGGCCTTTGTCGTCTTCAGCGGCGCGGTGCTGCTGGCCGCAAGCTGGCACAGCCGGCGCAAGGCAGGCGGCCGCGCAAAGCCTGGTGACAACGCCTAGGCGCGGCGCCGCTCCGGCGCATCCGCTGCGCGCGGCGGCGCCAGCACCACCGGCGCGGCCTGGTCGGGGAAGCGGGCCGTCACGCCCTGGTAGTAAGCGCGCAGGCGGGCCATGTCGGCATCCTGGTCGCCGGTCAGCGTCAGCGTTTCGGTGACGCGCAACTCTTTCTTGCCGTAGTCGAGCGCCATCAGGACCAGCGGCACCCTGGCGGCCAGTGCCAGATGATAGAACCCGCTCTTCCAGTGCGGCTTGTGGGCGCGCGCGCCTTCCGGCGTGATGGCGACCCACATCCAGGCGGCGCCGTTGATGCGGTCGGCCAGGCGCTGGGTGGCGCCGGTCGGGGCCGAGCGGCGCTCGACCGGCAGGCCGCCCCAGTAACGCATCAGGGCGCCGGTGGGGCCGCGAAACAGCGACTCCTTGGCCAGCCAGCGATAGGGCACGCCCATTGCCCATTTCGACAGCAGGCCGATGAAGAAATCCAGGTTCGACGTGTGCGGGTAGACGACGGCGATGCCATGCGGTCCCGGCAGCGGCTTGAAATGGATGGTCCAGCCGAATAGTTGCAGGACGCGCAAGGCACTGCGCTGGCGCCAGGTCGGCAGCGCGGCCGGACGCAGCAGATAGTCGTTCGTGTCGCTCATCAACTCTCCGTAACTTGTTGTTTCTTCACGCAGAATCGATGCGCCAGAGAAATAAGCGGAGAATTCTATAGGGCGGGGCGCGTACTGACAAGCGCGCCGGGAAGCCATGCGCTCTCAGTGCTGCAGCGCGCCCAGGTCGATGCCGGTCTGGCCGGTGCGGGGCTTGCCGGCGAAATCGACCGTGTCGCCCTGTGCGGGCAGGCCCTTGCCGATGGCTGGCGAGTTGGCGGCCAGGCGGAAATCCGGCGTGCCGGTGCGGCTGTAGGCCACAAAACCCGGCGCCTGCGCGACCGTGCCCAGGTGCTCCAGGCCGTTGAGCAATTTCCAGTCGGCGTCCTTGTTCTGGAACACCAGGTTGTTGCGGTAGCGGTTGTTCTTGCCGGTCGAACCGTGCTCGGAAATGCCCCGCTTGTTGTCGTACACGATGTTGTTCAGTACGTAGGTGTGGTCGTTCGGCCCCTTGGTGTAATAAAAATCGCCGCCGCCGACGACGATGCCGGTGTTCGATGCGGTGACCGTGTTGTTGGCGATGAGGACGTTGTTCGCGTCATGCCACAAGTGGATGCCGGCTTCGGCGATGCGGTAGACGATGTTGTTGCGCACCGTGCCGGGCGTGTTGATATAGATGCCCTGGATGAAGCGGCAGCCGGCCGGGCCGATGTCGTGCACGCTGTTGCCGATCACGTCGGACTGCACGCCCCGGTAGTAACTGTCGACGCCGATGCCCGAGCCGCCGGCGCTGGTGCAAGGCACGTCGGTGGCGATGTGGTGCACGTGATTGTGCTTGATGGCGTCGTGGGAGCCGCCGCTGTAGATGCCGGTGGTCCACTTGATGCCGCCCTGGTAGCCGCGCCCGTCGATGTCGAAGCCGACGATATCGACGTAGTTGCCGCGGTTGTCCCACGCCACCTGGCTGTTGGCGCGCGCCGGTTCCGTGGGTGGCACGAGTTTGGCGCCCCAGCGCTCGGTCGACTGGTAGGTGATGCGCCCGCCCGGCGTGATGCTGCCGCTGGTGAGCGTTTTGAAGCCGCCTTCGTAGGTGCCCGGCGCCACGTGCACGATCGTGCCCGGCGTGGCCGATTGCGCTGCACGGGCGATCGTGGCGAACGGCTTGATCTCGGAACCGGCGTTCGTGTCGAGGCCGGTGGTGGCGACGTACAGGTGCGACACCACCATGACGGGCACGTTGTAGACCGGCCCGCCGGCGGTGGCGGTGTCGCGGGCGCCGCAGGCAGCGAGCACGATGGCAGCGGACAACAAAACAGGGGCAGAGCGACGGTCCATGGCACGTTCCTCGGATCAAAGATGGGCCAAGTTTGACGTGTCACAAGCTGCGTCGAGGAGGCTTTGCGCAAGGTTGTCCTTGATCTTGCTTAAAGCAGCGGCAGGCAATCCGTGCCGTGTTGGCAAGCATCGCCCCGCTGCGGTATCGTGGCCGCCTACTAGAGGAGAGCATATGCGCACAGTCAGATTGCCATCCGGGCGCACGCTGCCCGCGCTGGGCCAGGGGACCTGGAACATGGGCGAGAGCCGCAGCGCGCGCGGCGCCGAAGTCGCGGCCCTGCAACTGGGCCTGGACCTGGGCATGCACCTGATCGACACAGCCGAAATGTATGGCGATGGCGGCGCCGAAGAAATCGTCGGCGAGGCCATTGCCGGGCGCCGCGATGCCGTGTTTTTGGTCAGCAAGGTGTATCCGCACAACGCCAGCCGCGCCGGCGTGCGCGAGGCCTGCGAGCGCAGCCTGCGCCGCCTGAAGACGGACCGGCTCGACCTGTATTTGCTGCACTGGCGCGGCAACGTCCCGCTGGCCGAGACGCTGGACGGCTTGCTGGCACTGCAACGCGAAGGCAAGATCCTCGAATTTGGCGTCAGCAATTTCGACCGGGACGACATGCTGGAAGCGGCGGCCTTGCCTGGAGGCGAAGCGATCGCCACCAACCAGGTGTTGTACAACCTGGTCAAGCGCGGCGTCGAATGGGACCTGCTGCCGTGGATGCACCAGCAGCACATGCCGCTGATGGCGTATTCGCCGCTGGAGTCGAACCCTGCCGAGCAGTCCAGCCTGCTGCGCAATGCGGTGCTGGCAAAGGTTGCGGCGCGCCACGGCGTCACGCCGGCCCAGCTGGCCGTGGCCTGGCTGCTGCACCGGCCGAACGTGGTCGTGATCCCGAAGGCCGTGCAGCTGGAGCACGTCGAACAGAACCGGGCCGCCGCGAATATCGTGCTGGCCGACGACGACCTGCGCGAACTCGATGGCGCGTTTCCGCCGCCGCGCCGGGCCACGGCGCTGGCGATGCGCTGATGGTGCAGCGCGCGCTTTACTTCCTGGCGTTGTCGGCAGTGTGCGCCGTTGCCCACGCCGCGCCCCCCAACCTGGCGGCCGGCAAGGCGGCGTTCCAGAAATGCGCATCCTGCCATGCGGTCGGCCCTGCCGCGCAGGGCGGTTTCGGGCCGCAACTCAATGGCATCGTCGGGCGCAAGGCGGGTATCACGAAGGATTACGCGTACTCACCGGTATTAAAGCATGCGAATTTTACGTGGAGCGAACATAACCTGGCCGGCTTCCTGCGCAATCCCAGCCAGTTTATTCCCGGTAACAAGATGCGTTTCTGGGGCATCAGCGACGAGCAACAATTAACCGATGTGATCGGCTATATGAAGACGTTTGCGCCGGCCGCGCCGGCCACCACGGCCGGCAAGTAAGCCGCCGTGAACGCCGGCGGCATGCGCCGCGGACGGCCGCTGGAAATTTCTATGCAGACCAGGTCCCAGCGCCCGCGCAGGACGGTGGCGCCATCGCGGGCGCGCACCAGCTGGAAGCGCCGTTCCATCGTCATCAGGCCGTCGGTGGCGACCAGCCACGTGGCCAGCGTCAGCGCTTCGCCCAAGGACGTCGCCAGCAGGTAATCGTAGGCGCCGCGGCGGATCGCCATCGCGCGGTCGAGCCGCTGGTAGTCGGCCAGGTGCAGGCCCAGCGCATGCGAATGCGACCAGCCGGCATCCTGGCACCAGCGCACATACACGCCGTTATTGGTATGGTTCAGGCCGTCGATGTCGGCAGGCGCCGGTGTGCACGCGATCGTGTGCGGATCGGGAAAATCCCAATTGGTTCCCTCGCTCATCTGCTTCCTTCTCAAACGCCGTGCGGCGGAAAAGGCCTATTCTACTGTCTGGGGCAGGCACGCCGGGGGCGCCGATGTACACGATGATTTTGCTGTTGTATTTGCAACGGGGCGTCGAGGTGACGCTCGACGGCGTCCGCATGCGCGGCACCTACCGCGACCGCGCCGCGTGCGAGCAGGCAGCCATGTTCCTGCGCGGCGCCGTGCCCATCCCGGGCGGATATTCGGCAGCGTGGCAGGATGTCACCTGCACCCGGATCGCCCGTAACGCACGCGTGCGCGACGGCCCGCCGCTGGACCTGGCGGCCTTGCTGAACCACGCGCCGCCCCGCGCCTGCCAGGGGGAGGGCACGTGGCGGCGCCTGGCGCAGCTGTGCGGCAGGCGCTGAGGCTTACTTCGCCGTCAGCACGCGTTTGATGGCCACGCAGCGCTGGTCTTCTTCCTGCCGGTTGAGCAGGGACCGGCGCGTCAGGGCCGACAGGCCCGTCATGCTGCTTGCCGCCTTGCCCAGGCGCGCGACGCTCTCCGGCGTGCAATTGGCCGGAATCATGGCGGCGGCGTAGGCGCGCATGTAGACCGGGCCGGCACTTTTGTCGAGGACGGCAAGCTGGTCCAGGCGCGCGGCGGCCGTCGCTTCGGCCAGCTTGCCCTGTTCGGCCGGATACAGGCTGAACATGGCCACGCGCACTTTCGAGAATGGCAGCGCCGTTTTCGGGTCCTGGATCGTCGCCAGCCAGCGCGCCTTGGTGGCCGCATCGGGACGGGCTGCCTCGGCGGCGATGGCGGCGGCCTGGCCGGCATCGGACTTGTCGCGGGCCGCTTCGGCCGTGATCAAGGCGGCGCTGCCCGGGTAATCGCGGCGGTTCAATTGCTCGATGATTTCCCAACGCAAGTCCTGGTTGACGGTCACACCATTCGTGGTGACGGAACCATCGAGCAAACCTGCCAGGCGCTTTTGCGCTTCGGTACTGGCGGCCATCTCGACGTAGGCCAGCAGCCAGCTGCGCTGGAAGTCGCCATTGCCGGCGTTGGCCGTGACACCGTTCCACGCCATGGTTTCCAGGTCGGCCTTGGCCCGGCGCGTGGCCGGCGTGTCGACACCGGTGCGGTCGAGCAGCTGGCGCGCCGCGCCGACCTTGCGCAGGACGTCGCCGAGCAAGGTGTAATCCTTTTCGGTCGGTGCATTTTTCAGCGCCGTATCGATGAAACCGGCCAGCGATGTTTTGCCGTCGCGCACGCCGTCCCACAGGCTTTGCCACAGCATGGTGCGCAGCAGCGGATCGTCGACCGCTGCCAGGTGGCTGCGCGCGGTCGCCAGCGAGCGCGGATCGAGGGCGATTTTCACAAAACCCCAGTCCTGGTAATTCGGATAGACCAGGTCGGGGCAGGCGCTGCCGGCCAGGCCCGGGACCGGGGTGGCCGCGCCGCGGTAGGTCACCGCGACGGTCTTGCCCGGCACCAGCTTGTCACCCGCCAAATTGAACGTGGCCACCTGCACGCGCTGTTCGCGTAAAGTCGGCAGTGCCGCACTCGGGGCGCTCTGGCGCAGCGTGAAACTGCCGACCTTGCCGGCCTTGCACTGGACATCGGCGGTCACCGTATTCACGCCGGCTTGATACAGCCACTCCCGCGTCCACGGTTTCAGGTCGCGCCCGGCCGCGTCGCCCAGCGCGCCGATGAAATCGTCCAGCGTGGCGTTTTGGTAGGAGAACTTGGTGAGGTAATTGTGCACGCCCTTGCGGAACACTTCTTCACCCAGCAACTGGCGCAGCTGGATCAAGGTCGACGCGCCTTTCGAATACGTGATGGCATCGATATTGTCGAACGCGTTGGCAGTCGACGGCACCGGCACTTCGATCGGGTGCGTGCTCGCCTGCTGGTCCTGCACATAGGCCGCCAGTTTGCCGTTCGAATAAAACGCTTGCCAGGCATCCTTGAATTCCGTGGCTTCGGCCGTTGCCAGCGTGCCCATGAAGGACGCGAAACTTTCGTTCAGCCACAGGCCGTTCCACCATTTCATCGTGACCAGGTCGCCGAACCACTGGTGCGCCATCTCGTGCATGATCACGCCGGCCAGGCTCTGGCGCTGGGCCGCGGTCATGTCGGCCTTGTACAGGAAGCGCGCTTCGCCGAACGTGATGGCAGCCGCGTTTTCCATTGCGCCGTAGAGGAAGTCCGGCACCAGGATCTGGTCGTACTTGGCGAACTGGTAGGGCAGGCCGAAATAATTGTCGAAGAAGACCAGGCCCTGCTTGGTGTAGGTGAACCACTCGGCCGGCTTGATCTGGCTGGCCACCGACTGGCGCGCGAACAGGCGCATCGGGTAAGGACCGCTGTTGTCTTCCCACATTTTGTAGGGACCGGCGTGCATCGAGAAATTGTACGGGCTGAGTTTTTTGGTGCGCGGGAACGTCCAGCGGCGGCTGTCGCCGGCGCCAGCCAGCACGCCGCTCTCGCGCATGGTCGAGATGACGGTCCAGTCAGCGGGCGCAGTCACGCTGAGCTGGTACGTCGCCTTCAGGTCGGGCTGGTCGAACACGGCAAACATCTGGTGCGCGGCGGCCGGCTCGAAGTGCGAATAGGTGTAGACGCGCCCGTCGACCGGGTCCTTCATGCGGTGCAGGCCTTCGCCGTTGGTGCTGTGCAGGCGCTGGAAGACGACGGTGACGATATTGCGGCCCTTGACCAGGTCGCTTGGGGCCAGCGTGATGAACCAGTTGTTGTAGTTTGGCTTGACCTGTTTGCCGTTGACGGTCAGCGTGCTGATGGTGGCCTTGTCCAGGTCGACGGTCAGCGGTGTGCTGGCGTCGTTCAGGTCGAATTGCAGCGTGGTGGTGCCGTTGAAGGTTTCCTTGCCGGTCAGCGTGAAGTCGAGCACGTAGTCGACGTTGGCAATGCGCGCGGCGCGGGCGGCGGCATCTTGCTGCGACAGGAAAGCATTCTCGGCACGGGTCGTGGTGGCGACGGGTGCGGCAGCTTGCGCAAAGGTGGAAACGGGAAAAGCGGCAGCGATGGCGAGTGCCAAAGCAGGCAAGGCAAATAATTTCACGGGAGGTCCAGGTCGGGCGAACAAAATCGTCGCGCAAGAATAGCACGGGCGCTCTGTTATTTCGAGTGCGCCCGCGGGACCTTCTTCGTTATTTCACGGCGATGCTGCTTACGCCGGCAGCGCCGGGTAGTCGGTGTAGCCGACCGGGCCGGCCTGGTAAATCGTTTCGTAGTTCGGCTGGTTGACCGGTGCATCGATTGCGAGGCGGCGCGGCAGGTCCGGGTTGGCGAGGAACCACTGGCCGAAAGCGACGGCGTCGGCCTTGCCTTCATCGAGCAGGGCCTGGGCCGTTTCCTTGGTCAGCTTTTCGTTGGCGATGTACACGCCGCCGAACGCGTCTTTCAACATGGGGCCCAGGCTGTCGGCGCCGACCGATTCGCGCGCGAAAATGAAGGCGATGGCGCGCTGCCCGAGGGCGCGCGCGACATAGCCGAAGGTGCCGGCCTTGTCGGAATCGCCCATCGTATGCATGTCGCCGCGCGGCGACAGGTGCACGCCGACGCGCCCGGCGCCCCAGACGGCGATACAGGCATCGGTCACTTCGAGCAGCAGGCGGGCGCGGTTTTCGATGGTGCCGCCGTAGGCATCGGTGCGCTGGTTGGTGCTGTCTTGCAGGAACTGGTCGAGCAGGTAGCCATTGGCGCCGTGCACTTCGACGCCGTCGAAGCCGGCCAGTTTGGCGTTCTCGGCGCCCTTGCGGTAAGCGGCCACGATGCCGGCGATCTCGGCGGTTTCGAGTGCGCGCGGCACGGAATAATCGCGCATCGGGCGCAGCAGGCTGACGTGGCCGGTGGCGGCAATCGCGCTCGGTGCGACGGGCGCGGCGCCATCGAGGAAGACCGGATCGGAAATGCGGCCGACGTGCCACAGCTGCATGGAGATGCGCCCGCCGGCCGCGTGGACGGCGTCGGTGACGACCTTCCAGCCGGCCACTTGTTCGTCGGACCAGATGCCCGGGGTATCGGCATACCCGACGCCCATCGGCGTGACCGCCGTCGCTTCCGACAGGATCAGGCCGGCGCTGGCGCGCTGGGCATAATACTCGGCCATCAAGGCATTCGGCACGCGGCCGGCGCCAGGGGCGTGGGCGCGCGTCAGCGGCGCCATGATGATGCGGTTCGGCAGGGTCAGGTCGCCGACCTGGATTGGATCGAATAATGTCGTCATGTGTTCTCGTGTTCAGGATGGGAAGGAGGCGCCGCGGGCGCTTTTGGCCCGGCGCGCTGCAGCAATCGTACGGTATCCCGGCCGAGTCTGCTCAGCAGGCATGAAAAACGCGGATGTTATACTTTCGCGTTATTCATTTGTTGGTGGAGTGTTGCATGAGCTGGATCTACCTGGTGCTGGCGGGCTTGCTGGAAGTGGGCTGGGCGGTCGGCCTGAAACATACTGCGGGCTTTACGCGCCTGATTCCCTCCCTGTTCACGCTGCTGGCCATGCTCGGCAGCGTCGGCATGCTGGGCCTGGCGCTGCGCGACCTGCCATTGGGAACGGCGTATGCCATCTGGACCGGCATCGGCACCGTGGGCGTGGCCATTGCCGGCATGCTGATGCTGGGCGAGCCGGCCGGCGCCTTGCGCCTGGGGTCGATCGGGTTGATCGTGGCCGGCATCGTCGGTTTGAAACTGCTCACGCCACACTGACGCGGCGGCGCTGCCTTGTTTATCGTGCCGGCGCGGCAGCGACTGGCGCTGCCGGCGCCTGGGCGTACTTGACGTTCTCTTCGTGCACCGCGGCCGTGATCGGGTGCAGCTTCATCTCCACGCGGTCGCCGTTCTTGCGCACGCCGTGCACTTCGTAGCAGCCGTCATCGGTCTCGATGCGTTGCACTGTCACGCCTTTCTGTTCGACCTTGGCCTTCATGGCGTCCGTCGTCATCCACTTGGTGCGCGGCTCGTACGTGCAATGCTCGTCGGCGAGGGCAGCGCTGGAAGTGACGGTGAGGAGGATGGCGGCGATGAGTTTGGTTTGCATGGTGGTTCCTTTGAAGGGCTTGCCGCCGGCAGGATGCCGGTGACTCGACTGCAGGTTGATGCTCGCACCTGAAGGGAATCTTAAGGAAAAAATAAACCCCGTTTGCAGCGAACGACGCCAGTCCAGGCGCGATAATCCGTGCAGACAAAGGGGGATGCATGCGACTACTGCTGGTGGAAGACGATGCCTTGCTGGGCAACGGCATCGAGGTGGGCCTGAGGCAGGCCGGCTTCACGGTCGACTGGGCGCGCGACGGCAATGCCGCCCGGCTGGCGCTGCACACGACGGCGTACGCGCTGGTCGTGCTCGACCTGGGACTGCCGCAGGTGCCGGGCATGGACGTGCTGGCCGGCTTGCGCAAGGGCGGCAGCGCGGGTGGCGCCGATTTGCCGGTGCTGATCCTGACGGCCCGCGACCTGGTCGCCGACCGCGTCGCGGGCCTGGAAGCGGGCGCCGACGACTACCTCGTCAAACCGTTCGACCTGGCCGAA
>Ga0247814_10001679_pt1 | contig 12792 bp, 8 predicted proteins | sample UWRJL179409R1_FD_179947 | JGI IMG/M metagenome (GOLD analysis project Ga0247814, IMG submission 179947) | Plant litter microbial communities from Arlington Agricultural Research Station in Wisconsin, United States - UWRJ-L179-409R-1 | ecosystem: Environmental > Terrestrial > Plant litter >...
ATGCCGAATCACAAGTTCGTAACGAGAATAAAAGCGCAGTGAATGCACGTTATGAAATCAAAATTCAGGATGCAAATAATAAGGTTGTTAAAACATTCTCGGGTAAAAACACAACTATTAAAGCAGGTGAAACTATTACACTTTCGGCAGAAGAAGAAGTTAATGATTTAAATTTCTGGAGCTGGGGTTACGGTTATTTGTATAATGTTACCACAACACTTTTTGTTGATAATAAAGCTGTAGATGTGGTAGAAACCCGCACCGGTTTTCGTAAAACCCGTTTTGCAGAAGGAATGGTTTGGTTGAATGACCGCGTTATCCAAATGAAAGGTTATGCGCAACGCACCAGTAACGAATGGCCCGCTGTAGGTATGAGTGTACCATCCTGGCTAAGTGATTATTCTAATAAACTGATGGTAGAAAGCAATGCTAATCTAGTACGCTGGATGCATGTAACACCATGGAAACAAGATGTGGAAAGTTGCGATCGTGTGGGATTGATACAAGCCATGCCTGCTGGTGATTCAGAAAAAGATGTTGAAGGACGCAGATGGGAACTACGGGTTAATCTTATGCGAGATGCGATTATTTACAATCGTAATAATCCAAGTATTTTGTTCTATGAAAGTGGGAATGAATCAATTTCTGAAGACCACATGAAAGAGATGAAAGCTATTAGGGATAAATATGATCCTTATGGTGGCCGTGCTATAGGTTCCCGCGAAATGCTGGACAGTAAAATAGCGGAATATGGTGGAGAGATGCTTTATATTAATAAAAGTGCACACATTCCTATGTGGGCAACAGAATATTGTAGAGATGAAGCATTGCGTAAATATTGGGATGATTACTCTTATCCATTTCATAAAAATGGCGAAGGTTCAAAAGGATATCGCTCGACAATTACTAATACTACCGAAAAAAAACCAGATGCACAGGCTTACAATCAAAATCAGGATTCTTTTGCAAGAGAAGATGTAACTCGATGGTTTGATTATTTCAGGGTGCGTCCTGGTACTGGCGATCGGGTGAGTTCAGGAGGTGTGAATATCATTTTTTCAGATTCGAATACTCATTTTAGAGGTGAAGAAAATTACAGAAGAAGCGGTGAGGTAGATCCAATGCGTATTCCTAAAGATGCCTTTTTTGCGCATCAGGTTATTTGGGACGGATGGGTCGATATAGAAAAGTATCGTACACATATAGTGGGGCATTGGAACTACACACCCGATGTTGTAAAAGATATAACTGTAATAGCTAATGGAGAGCAGACAGAATTATTTATTAACGGTAAATCACAAGGTTTTGGAGTTCGTAGTAGTGGATTTATTTTCACTTTCCCTAATATCCGTTGGGAGTCAGGAGTGGTAACTGCTGTAAGTTATGATGAGAATAAAAAAGAATTAAGCAGAGCCGAAATTAAAACAGCTGGAAAACCGGCTTCACTTCGTCTAACAGAGATGCACGCTCCAGACGGATTTAAAGCAGATGGTGCTGATTTGGCACTTGTACAAGTAGAAGTTGTAGACGAGAACGGTAATCGTTGTCCATTAGCAAATGATTTGATAACTTTTGATTTAGAAGGACCAGCCGAATGGCGCGGAGGTATTGCTCAGGGGAAAGATAATTTTATTCTTTCTAAAATACTTCCGGTTGAATGTGGTGTCAACAGGGTTTTAATTCGTTCTACAGATAAAAGTGGAATAGTCAAACTAACTGCTCAAGCCAAAGGATTGCCTGCTGCTGAGATAAAATTAACTACTGTTAAAGCAGATAACAAAGAGATCTCCAATTACATTACTGGTAAGCACCAACCCTTAAATCTTTTGAGAGGAGCAACACCAAAAGGGCCTTCGTATAAAGTAAGCCGCAATTCGATAAAAATTGTAGGTGCTGATGCTGAAAGCAATCCTAAAAAAGTAGGACTTAGTTATGATGATAATGAATTAACGGAATGGACTAATAATGGAACTACAAAAACAGGCTGGATAACATACGAATTAGAAAGAGATGCTGAGATAAGCGAAATCGAATTAAAGCTTTCAGGCTGGAGAATGCGTAGCTATCCAATACAAATATTTATTGATGGAAAACTAATCTATACAGGGGAAACTCAAAAGAGTTTAGGCTATATCTCAATCCCTGTAACACCTACAAGAGGACGTTTTGTTAAAATACAATTAAACGGTCAGAGTGTTGATAAAGATGCCTTTGGAGAGATTATAGAAATCACTGGACAAAAAGAATTAGACCTCTACAAAGATCCTAAAGCGGCTAATGTGGGAGGACAGTTGCGTATTGTTGAAGTTGAATTTTATGAAAAAGCAAAATAATGGTTTTAGTAACTAATTCTTTCTGAAAGATAATTTTAAATCCATTTATACTATCGAATAACTAATCAAGTAATAACCTTTAAAACCACTTCAAAATGAATTATGAAAAACAGAATATTTAATTTTTTTATTCTAAACAATGTAAACAAGTTAACATTGAAATTAAAAGTGTAAAAAATACAGGTAACAAGAGGAGATTTACCTAATCAAAAAATCTCCCAAACAATTATTCTCTAACCAAATAATTTAAGATGATTAATAAAACCATTTTTTTTCTATCACTTCTAGTTTTATTTTGCTGGCAGGCAGAAGCCCAAAATAAACAGCTTAAAGGGATAGTTCGTGATGAGCAAAATTTGCCAATACCAGGAGTAAATGTTTTAATTAGCGGTACTTCTGCGGGCACAGTGACGGATATGGACGGAAGTTTTACAATCAGTCAGCCGACGGGACAAGGAACTCAATTAGAATTTTCTTTTATTGGATATATTAAAAAGAGCGTGCTTATAGGAACGCAAACCACTTTTAATATACAAATGGAGCCTGACACGAATACACTTAAAGAAGTTGTTGTTGTCGGGTATGGTACTCAAAAAAAGAAAGACCTTACAGGTGCAGTTGCCAGTGCAAATTTAGAAGCTTTTAGAAAAGCTCCCAATGTGAATATTGTACAAAGTTTGCAGGGAACTGTAGCTGGATTGAATATCGGACAAGTTAATTCAGCAGGAGCAAATCCTACTATTCAAATAAGAGGTCAAAATACATTTCAGGGAAATCGTAGTGTTCTTATCGTTCTCGATGGGATACAATACAATGGTTCTTTAGCATCAATTAATCCAAACGATATTGAATCTATTGAGGTTTTGAAAGATGCCAGTTCGGCAACAGTTTATGGTGCTCAGGCTGGGAATGGAGTATTATTAATTACGAGTAAAAAAGGGAAGAAAGGAAAGCCTGTAATAACCTACAGTCAATCTTATGCCTCACAAACTCCTACTGCTAAATTGAGAACGTTAAACCGTGAAGAGTTTGTAGAAAAAGTTCGTGATTTAAATTATGATCAGGCTTTTTTAGCACCAAATTACACCACACCTAATCCTAATTTTGATATTACATCAGTTATGGATTTTACAATGGTAGATCAAGCCACTAATACGCTTAAGGATAATAATTTTAACTGGTGGGATGCTGGTACAAATTCTGGTCAGATACAAAAACATGAGTTAACTATATCAGGAGCTAGTGATAACAGTAATTATCTAATATCAGCCGGGATTACTAAACAAGAAGGTTTTATAATAAATGATAACTTCAAGCGTAAAAATATCAGGGTAAATTTAGAAACTAAACCAACAGACTGGCTTACTGTGGGAGTACAATCTTTTGCAGCATTCAATGATTATAGTGGAGCCGAACCTACTTTGAGTTCGCTTATTAGACAATCTCCTTTTTTAACCCCTTATGGCGAAAATGGAAATTTGGTATTATCGCCAACACAAACAAATGTTCTTAATCCGTTTTTAACGTATGACGTTGAGAATTATGATACTCAGAATGATTTTTATGGTAATTTTTACGGGATTATTAATTTTCCTTTTGTTAAAGGTTTAAGTTATCGTGTTAATTATGGAAATAATTACAGAATAGGAGAAAGTTTTGGTGCAAGTAAATATGAGGCTGGACAAACAGGAGCTGCTTACAAAAACCACACACGCTACAGCGACTATACTATTGATAATATAGTAAATTATAAACGAAAGTTTGGGCAACATGATTTTGATGCAACACTTTTATATGGTGCTATCGAAAGAGTAAATAGTTCCACTGAGGCAAATAGTACCGATATATCTAATTTAATTATGGGATACAATAGTCTGGAGCAGGGAATTAACCAATTTGCATCGTCAGGGGCATGGAAAGAGTCGCTGAATTATCAAATGGGACGTCTGAATTATAAATTTAAAGATCGCTATCTTTTAACAGGAACTGTTCGTCGTGATGGATATTCTGGTTTTGCACGAAATGAAAAATGGGGAATCTTTCCAGCTGCTGCTGTGGGTTGGATTGTTTCTGAAGAATCATTTTTAAAGGATAACAAAGTGCTTAATTTTTTAAAATTAAGAGCAAATTACGGAACAACTGGAAATACACCAGGAAGATATTCTTCTTTGGCTACTTTTTCAAGAGGGAGAAGTTATGTTTTTGGTGATGGAGGAACCCCAGTTTTTGGACAAAATGCAAATAATTTAGAAAATCCAAACTTACGATGGGAAAAAAATACAGGTGTAAATTTTGGTTTAGATTTCGGATTATTTAGCAAACGTCTTTCAGGAGCTATAGAATATTATGAATCAACCACAAAAGATCTTTTTTTCAATGTTCCTCTACCATACATTATGGGAATTACAACTACCAGAACTAACATTGGAGAACTTAAAAACAAAGGATTCGAGCTTCAGCTTACTTCTGAAAATATTAAAAATGATAATTTTTTATGGACAACCACTGTAACCTTATCTTCAAACAGAAATAAAATTATAAAGTTAGTAGGACTTGATGAAGATGGTGATGGTATTGAAGATGATTTAGTAGCTAACGGACAGTTTATTGGTAAATCTGCCGGAGCAATTTTTGGATTTGCTTATGATGGTCTTTATCAAATAGGAGACGAGATTCCAGCGGGATACAGTCCAGGTACACAACGTATAAGAGATACGAATGGTGATGGAATAATTAGTGCTGCTGATCGAATTATTTTAGGAAGAACTGAACCGGCTTATACAGCAAGTCTTTTAAATACATTTAGTTATAAAGGTTTGACTCTGAATGTGTTTTTTAATTCTGTTCAGGGTGGAAAAGATGGTTATTTAGGTGATGTTATACCTACTAGTGTAGGAGGAGTTCGTAACGATAATTCTATTAGATATAATTATTTTTCTGATATTGATTACTGGTCACCACGTAACCCTACTGGAGAATTTCCTAGATCTTTAGTCAACGCAGCCCAGGGAGCTACAATTTATCGTGACCGTAGTTTTATAAGACTACAAGATATTTCTCTTTCTTACAGTTTTGATAAGAAAATTGCCAGTCACTTAGGGCTTTCAGATTTGAATCTTTTTGTTAGTGGAAAAAACTTAGCTACATGGACAAAATGGAAAGGCTGGGATCCGGAAACTGGACAAGGTTACAATGAAAATGGACGTCCTGTAATGAAAAGTTATTCCTTAGGTATTAACGTTACTTTTTAATCTAATTACATTATGAAAAAATATATTATACTTCCGTTTATCAGTTTATTGTTTTTAACAGTATCCTGCGGAAAAGATTATCTGGATGAAGAACCATTGGATTTCCTGGGATCTTCAAATGCTTTGGTAACATATGACGATTATAAATTATCGATCAATAGTTTATATGATAAGGTACGTTTTGAGTTTTACTCAAGAGGAGACCGTAACAATATGGATTATATTTATGGTACTGATTTGGTTTTTGATGGTCAGCCAGATGTGCTTCGTTTTACGAATTATATTTCAGCATTAAACCCTGTAGGTGATGGAAACAGTGTAGCTCTTTTTCACTGGACTAATTTTTACAAAATTATTTCGGATGTAAATATTGTTCTGGATCGTTTAGGAGATTCTGAACTTACAGCAGAACAAAAAACATTAATAGAAGCTGAAGCAAAATATTTTAGAGCTTTTAGTTATCGAACATTAGTATATCTATATGGGGGAGTTCCACTTGTTACAGAGGCTGTTTATCAACCAAGATATAATTTTGTAAGAGCTACTAAAGAAGAAGTTTTGGCACAGGTAATACTTGATCTTGAATTTGCATCTGCTAATTTGTTAACCAAACAAGCCGCACGTCCAGGTGAAGTGCATCGACTTGTAGCAAGTCACTTATTGTCTGAAGTATATCTAGCTGCTGGGCGTTATCAGGATGCGGTTAATGCAGCAACAGTTGTTATTGATCATCCATCTACTGATTTAATGAGACAACGATTTGGAACAAGGATAAATGTTACTCCTGGTGATCCTTACTGGGATTTGTTTCAAAGAAACAATCAAAATCATGCCAGCAATACAGAAACAATTTGGGCAATACAATTCGAAACCGATATTCCTGGTGGTAGTGCACAATCAGGAACCAGAACAGGATCTCCTGTGTATGAAAGACATCATGCGCCCTCTGTTCGTGATATAGTTTTAAATGGAAGCCGACCTTTTAGCTGGCCAATAGGGGACTATACTGGAGGACGTGGTATTGGCTGGGCAATATCTACTAAATATTTTAGTAATACTATTTGGCAAAGTGACTGGAGCAATGATATAAGAAATGCAAACCATAATTTTGTAAGAGAGTTCAAATGTACTAATCCAGCTTCACCTTTATTTGGTCAGATAATTTCAACAGAAAATCCTCCTGCAGGAGTTACTGTACCAAGTCGTGCTTTTTATGCGTATCAAAGTAAGGTAACTACTCCGTTTGATCACCCGGCAAATTTATATGCTAATCCAGCAAATTTTACTTTAAAAGAAGGAGCAGGAGGGACTTATACAGATCAGTATATGTTTAGACTTGCAGAAACTTATTTATTGCGTGCTGAAGCTTATTTCAGATTGAATAACTTATCAGCTGCCGCAGATGATATTAATGTGGTACGTTCGCGATCTAACGCTAAAGATGTTGAAGATGCGAATGTTTCAATAGATTATATTCTGGATGAAAGAATGAGAGAATTTGGAGTCGAAGAAAAAAGAAGATTAACATTAGCCAGATTAGGATTGCTTTATGATAAAGTAAAAGCGCATAACCCATATTATAAAGATATATTGCCTCATCATAATTTATTTCCAATTCCTTTTGCAGAAATTGAGCGAAACAGAGAAGCGGTATTAAAACAAAATGAAGGATATCCACAATAGCTAAAAAAAAATAATGGTTGAATAGTAAAAATCAATGAGTAAGTAGTACTATTTACTCATTGATTTTTTTGTTTAGCAAATAGAATATTGAATTAAGTATTTACAGTATTGGATGTTTTTATTTTATCGTTTTGTAATAGACTTATTGAAAGCACAATATGGTTGCATAATTTCATGCATTTTAAAGCATTTATAAAAAATAGTAACTCTATAGTTTTAATATATAATTAATCTTTATATTTGATTTTTAAATTAATAAAATGAGTGAAAAAACGAAACCGTATGCCTTAATTACTGGCGCCAGCAAAGGCATTGGAAAATCTATTGCTTATCAATTGGCTAAACAGGGTTATCCACTATTACTTGTTGCAAGAAGTAACGAGGAATTAAAGGTGTTATCTGATGATCTTCAAGTCAAATACAGTATCAATACTGCTATCTTATCGATAGATCTTTCAATAAATGGTGCAGCGCTAAAAGTAGCTGATTGGATAAAAACGAATAACTATCCAGTTGGCATTCTAGTTAATAATGCTGGCTATGGTGTTTGGGGCAATTTTAGTGAGTCTTCTCTAAGCGATCAACTTGGAATGATGCAGCTGAACATGAATGTAGTGGTAGAACTTTCGCATTTATTAGTTTCCATACTTTCACAAGAAAAACAATCCTATATTTTAAATATATCGAGTACTGCTGCCTACCAGGCTGTACCTACGCTGGCTGTTTATTCCGCTACTAAGGCTTTTGTTTTATCGTTTACGCGTGCCTTGCGTTTCGAACTTTCCCCAACTCCAATTTCAGTAACGTGTTTTAGTCCGGGGCCGGTTGATACTGGTTTTGCTTCTAGAGCTGGTTTAGACGCTTTAAGCAAAATGGCTCAAAAGTTCAATATGCAGCCAGATGAAGTTGCAAAACTTGCAGTCAAAGCCATGTTTAACAAAAAATCAGAAGTAATTCCTGGTTTTACAAATATTATTTCTGTGTATGCCAATCGTATACTACCAAAGGCATTTATCGAAAAAACGGCAGCTGGAATTTACAAAATTTAATTTTTTTTACTAAAAAATACAAAAAATATTTTTTGTAAAAGAGAATTTATATTATGTTTGCATTAAATATCTACTAAATCTATAGAGTATGTCAAATAAAAGAAAAAATAGGTTCAATTTTCCTGAAAACCGAATGCACGCATCTATGCGAATGTGCTGTTGTTGCTGTAGCTAAATCTTTCAGATAAAATTACAAACATTATTATTTCATTTATTAAATCTATATTATTATGGTATCTTCTTATAAAACTTTTACTCTTGCAGAGCAATTAACTGCTGAACAAATTAATTTTTTTAACGAACATGGTTTTATCCATTTCAAAAAATTCATAAATCCAGAAACTGTTTCATCCATTATTGACGCCTCTAAACAAGTGGAGCAAAAATGGATTGACAATGACCTTCAAAAAGTAAATGGTGTTCCAATTAAATATGGAAAGGATCTAGATGGTTCTCCTATTGTACAACGTTTTGCTTTTATCAATCAGCATCATCAAACCTTAAGCGGTCTTTTACTTGATCCAAGATTTAATGGTTTATTACCATTGGCAGGCGAAGGCGCAAGATTAGGTACTGAAGAAAAAGACGGAATGGTTTTTAATCATTACATCAATGGACCAGAAAGTAAATTTGCTAAAATGGGCTGGCATACAGATGGTTTGAGAGATATTTTTTATGGTGCAAAATTAAACCCGATGTTAAATGTTGGGATTCACTTAAGCACTTTAAAACCCGAAAATGGTGGTCTTAAAATTATTCCGGGTACTCACAAACAAAGTATTTATCAAATGCTTTTTCGTAAAAAATACTTTTTAGATCATAACGCTGATCCAGAGGAAATTTCCATCAATCCAGAAGCTGGAGATTTAACCATTCACGATGGCCGTTTGTGGCATAGAGTTGCAGAATCATCTATCCGTGGCGAAGAAAGCAGAAGGAGAGTTATTTATATTCCAATTATAGCAGGGAAATATGCTCCTAAAAACGAGAATAGTCCAACAGTTTTCTATCAGCGTTTTGCTGGAATTGTTAAGTAATCATGTTGTTTATCATCGCATATAGTTATCTGGTTAGATCAGGTAAACTAAAAGGTACCACAGATTTTCTTAAAAATACTCGAAGAAAAATAAAGTTGAAAATTGTAAAATTAGAATTGGGTTATTAATGGGAACTGAAACACAGCTTGAAGATTTTAGTACAATTGCACAAAGAACATTTTCAGACCGTAAGCGGACTAATATTTTAAAAAAAGCAGAACAGCTAACGATCGTATTTTTGCTTCCAAAGGTGCCTAAATTCATTTCGCCAAACATACTTACCTTTATTGGTACACTTGGTACGGGATTCGTTTTTTTAGCTTTTGTTTTAGGGACTTATTTCACCAATTGGTATTTGCTTTTGGGTATTATTGGTTTGGCTATAAATTGGTTAGGCGATTCTTTAGATGGAAGACTGGCTTATTATAGAAATATTCCAAGACGCTGGTATGGTTTTGCACTCGATATTATTGCCGATTGGATTGGTATTGTACTTATAGGCTTTGGCTACTACATTTATGCTAAAAATGGCACACAAATAGTAGCCTTTGCTTTTGTCGCATTGTATGGCTGGTCAATTATTATCAGTCAGTTGCGCTATAAAATTACGAATGAATACAGTATAGATTCTGGCTTTGTTGGCCCAACAGAACTTCGATTTATTATTGCTTTAATTTTAATTTTAGAAGTTTTGTTTCAGGGATCAATAACCTATTTAGCTGGCTTAATCACTATCGTGTTGTTTATAATCAATAGTATAGATAGCTTAAAACTTTTGAAGTTAGGAGATTTAAAAGATAAAAGCCAGGAATGATATGTTCAAAAAGAAATCCATTTTCACTTTTCTACAAGCACAAGTTGCGGCATTTGTAGGCGGCATTACCGATTATGGCTTAATGATTCTATTAACAGAAGTCTTTAAATTACATTTTACTTTTTCTATTCTAATCTCAGGAACCGTTGGTGCCATTATCAATTTTAGCATCAATAGATTTTGGGTATTTAAAAATCAATCTGGTTATAGCAGCCACATCAATAGTCAGCTTTTTAAATTTGCGTTGGTTGTACTGGGAAGTATTTCTTTAAAATCATTTGGTACGCTTATTTTTCAAAAATTATTTCAAATCGATTATAGAATCGGAAGATTAATCACAGACTTATTTGTCTCTTATGGATTTAATTATCCACTGATTAAATATTGGGTTTTTAAAGTAAACAAAAAACCAGATATAATCGAATCAAATTAGTCTACAAAATATTTAGTTATGAATAAATTACTATTTAAAAAAAATAAAAAATTACTAATCGTCCTAACGATTTTAGTAAATATAATTTCTCAAAATCTATTGGCACAATCTAAAAATCCATCGCCATTACATTTTCCAACGCCTAAAAATATAGATAATATGCTATTTTACATTCAGCGTGATCCCAATATAAATACGGCTATTTATGCCATAAACTATCAGGAAAATGGAAAAATAAACAAAAGTAATCCTATAAAAGCGTATTGGATTAGATATGCTGAAAAAGGAGAAAAAAAAGATTTTAGCTACATACAACGTAAATTTGCCTACGGAATAGAAAGTAAAACTTTGAATAACGATGAGTTTGAACTTCAGTTTGTATCCTATAAAAAGCTACCCTTAACCTTGAAAAAGATAGATTCAGATCAAAAATATCATGTTTTTGTAAATGTAAATCAGAAAAAAATACAGGTAGAAAAAATATTTGTACGTATTGAAGGAGGTTCTTTTTGGCTACCAAATGTGAAATATGCCGAGGTTAGCGGAATTGATGCTATCTCAAATAAAGCAATTACTGAAAGAATCTTATTGTAATAAAAACTTATATACTTGGAGGGGTAATTTTTTGTACATCCAAGTATATAGGTATCAAAGAAACATACAAATGAGAAAAAAAAGAATTAAACTATTTTTAAAATCCGAAGAAAAAGAGTTAAATGATGATATATATGTTAAGTAGCTCATGCTGTTCTTTTGAAATCTAATAAAAGACTACAGTAGGTGTAGATAAAAAGTAGGTAAGTCAATGCAATTTCATAGTTTTGCGTTACCTAAATTAAGCCCTTTTATGAATCCTATATTTGCTGATCATCCTCAAATTCAAATGGTGTCTACTTTTTCCGAACTTTTAAATACCAATTTTAAGGGAATGATGAATGCCCTGTGTTGGCACAGAAATTTGCAAGGCGATTTTGAAGAGCTTGTAGGGCAACTGCAACTAAAAGAAAATATAACCGAAATTTATCCTCAAGATCTATTGGCACTCTCACTATCTGAAAAAGGAATTCTAGCCAGGGAAATTATTTTAAATGATATGCAATTATTAGCTGATTTCGGTGCATCTCCTTCTCTTAATCTGCTCAAGTGTTATGAAAGGGATGATGTGTTTGATTTCATTTCTACTGATGTGTATTCGTATCATGTAGATCGTTCCCCTGTTGCCACGGATACTTTTTTATGTACCTATCACGGACCAGCTAGTGACATTATTGCTAATGATCAAGTGGAGCAAAAAGTTCTAATTCCTGCAATTCGGGAAAAACTCGCAGCACTCTATGATGGTCCAGCGGATGAATTTGAAAGTTTTTTGAAGGATAATTATTTTGATTTGCATTATCAGGCTAAACCCCATTCAAGCCCAATTAATTTAGGAGTAGGCCATCTTTGGCGTCTGGCTGTAGATCATCCTCAACAAAAGGTGCTGCCTTGCATTCACCGAGCACCAATAGAAAGGGAAGGAGAGTATCGTTTGTTATTGATTTGCTGAAAAACTGGTATCGAATTAACGGTAAAAAAAAATGACTTGATACCGTGTTGATCAATTCTTCTAAAGCTTGAAAATAATATTTGGAGCTTTACAATAAAGTTTAGGGAGGAATACATCCTATTTTTGCTACAGGTTCCTCCCAAGGTTGGGTATTTTCTATAATTGCTTTTTTATACCCCAATTGGGTAGATTTATGAGTTTAGATAGCCACAGATTTATCTGATCACTACTATATCATATTTTCTACTTAGACTGCTTTAAACAGTACTGTTGAATTATGTCCGCCAAATCCAAATGCATTGCTCATTGCCGTTTTGATTGTTTTCTGCATCGGTTGGTTCATCACTATTTGAATACCATTAGGAATATTAGCATCTAAATTTTCAATATTAATGGTAGGTGGAATTATATTCTCGGTTATAGATTTTATGGCTATAATGGCTTCAATCGCACCAGCAGCTCCTAATAAATGTCCTGTCATTGATTTTGATGAGCTTACCCATAGATTTGTTGATCCCTTAAAAGTTTTGTTGACTGCATTTAGTTCTGCAATATCTCCAACAGGTGTTGAAGTAGCATGAAGATTTAAATAATCTAGCTTAGAAAAATCTAAACTTGCCTCTTTTAAAGCCAGTTGCATCGCTTT
>Ga0247814_10001680_pt1 | contig 12791 bp, 12 predicted proteins | sample UWRJL179409R1_FD_179947 | JGI IMG/M metagenome (GOLD analysis project Ga0247814, IMG submission 179947) | Plant litter microbial communities from Arlington Agricultural Research Station in Wisconsin, United States - UWRJ-L179-409R-1 | ecosystem: Environmental > Terrestrial > Plant litter >...
GGTGGCGTCGACCGATCCCGGCCGTGCTGCCGCCAGCAAGGCCGGACTGCCTGCGGCCTTGCGCGCATCGGCCCTGGAAGGCGGTACGGCGCAGCTGATCGCGCTGGGCGGCCAGGTGCTGGCGGTCGGCGTCCAGGGTTCGTCCGGCTACCGCGAATACGCCGGCACCGAGGGCCGTGCAGGACAGCGCTTGCTGGCACTGGTGGGCGTGCCCTTGTGCGCGGACGATGGCGGGCAGGGCGCGCACGCCGGGGACGACCTGGCCGCCGCTGCGGCGCCGTCGACAGCGGCCGTGGCGGCGGGCGCGACCATCGACATCGCCAGTTTTTACGTCGGCCACTCTCTGCTGGGCGTACCGGCCGATTGCGTGGTCGAGGCGATTCCATTTGGCGGGCTGGTGCGGCTGCCCAACGCGTCGGACAAGCTGTGCGGCGCCATCGTCTACCAGGGCAGCACGCTCCTGCTGTACGACCTGCACAAGGCCCTTGGCGTGGCGGCGCGCGGCAAGCGCGAGAACATGCTGACGGTGGTGCTGCGCGGGGAGGACGGCAAGCGGTTCGGCGTGCTGGTCGAGCGGCTGGGGGAAATTCCGGTCGTGGCGGTCGCCGACATCGCACCGATGACGAATGTATTCGGCGGCGCCACGTCGATGCTGGCGTCGGTGGTGATGACGCATGGCGGCGACAGCGGCCCGATGCTGACATTGCTGGCGGTCGACAAGATCGTGGCGATGCTGAACCAGGCGGGGTAGGGCGCCTGGCAGGACACTCCAGGGCTGCCGCTACTCCTTGAAGTACACCACCTGGTGCGTCGTCGCCAGCAGCGCGCCGGTGTCGCTCCAGACCTCGGCCGTCTGGTCGAAAAAGCCCTGCCTGAAATTGAGGGCGCGCGCGCGCCCCAGCACGGGCGCGCTGCCTTGTGCGGCCAGCTGCGCGGCATCGGCGTGAAAGTACGTCGTCAGTGCGACCGTGCCGATGGCGACCCACGCCGGCCGGCGCACGAAAATGCGCGGAAAGAACGCATCGCACAGGGCCGCCAGGGACAGGAAATCGAGCGGGCGCGCGGGCTGGTCGCGCATCCAGAGCAGCGATTCGGACGAATCGCTGGCCGTATCGGGGGCGCCGGGGATGCCGGCAATGAAGCGCATCTCGTAGCAGGCGGTCCAGGCCGCGCGGGCAATGGCCGGCATCGGTGCGATGGTGGCCGCTGCCGGCACGTTTGGGAAAACCGCATCGAGCGTGTGCCACGTGTCGCGCCGCACGGCCGTGACCGCCGTGGCAAACGCGGCCACCTGCCCATCCTGCTCCAGCGCGACGTACCAGTGCTGCGTCGACCGGTTGGTGCGGATGGCTTTTGCCGCGATCGTGAAGGCGCCATCGGCGATCGGCGCCGCAAAATGGACGGTGAGCGACAACGGGTCGCCCAGGCGTTGTGGATGCTGCATGATGGCGTTGAGCAGGGCAGCGCCGATGATGCCGCCGAACGGGCCGACCATATTGCCGTAGTCGGGGTGCGTGCTGCCGGTGTACAGGCCGTCCCCAAGGGACGTCAGTCTGGTGGCGATGTCGAAGCGATGTGCGGCGTCTGGTGGCGTCATGGGTGTCCTCGGAAGTGAGCTGCCAGCATACGACATGCCTGCCACATGTTCCGCCTTTTGCTTGCCGGGCGAAATGCGAACCCGTACTATCCTGGCCTTTACCCTGTATCGATGCCGACATGACACCTGTTAATCTGCGCCGCTGGTCCTGGACGCACAAGTGGAGCAGTTTGGTCAGCACTGTCTTCATGCTGCTGCTGTGCGTCACCGGCCTGCCGCTGATCTACCACCACGAAATCATTCACGCCCTGGGCAATGACGTCGCCGCGCCGGTGATGCCGGCGGACACTCCCCGCGCCGGCGTCGACCAGGTGATTGCCGCCGGCATGGCCGCGTATCCCGGCAAGGTCATGATGTACCTGTCCCGGGACCCGGACGAGCCGGACATGTGGGCCATGACCCTGGGCGACAACCCGAAAGACAAGAACTACAAGCCGCTGCTGGTCGATGCGCGCACCGCGCAGATGCTGCCCGAGCCGCCGGTCCAGGGCGGCCCGTTCATGAAGATGATGTACCACCTGCACGTGGACCTGTACGCGGACCTGTGGGGCAAGCTGTTCCTCGGTTTCATGGGCTTGCTGCTGCTCGTGGCGGTGGTGTCCGGCGCGGTGCTGTATGCCCCGTTCACGCGCAAGATCGCCTTCGGTACCGTGCGCCACGAACGCAGCCGGCGCATCCGCTGGCTCGACCTGCACAATGTGCTCGGCATCGTCACGCTGGTGTGGTTGCTGGTGGTGGGCGCGACCGGCATCATCAATACCTGGGCCGACCTGCTGCTGGGCGTCTGGCAGAAGACCGAGCTGGCCGGGATGACCAGGCCGTACGCCGGCCTGCCGCCCGTGACCGAACTGGCCCCGATGGAAAAAGTCCTCGCCACGGCCCGGCAAACCGAACCGGGCATGCAAATGAGCTTTGTGGCCTACCCCGGCACCCGGCGGGCCACGCCGCACCACTTCGTCGTCTTCATGCATGGCGATACGCCGTTGACGGCGCGCCTGAACAAGCCGGTGCTGATCGACGCCCAGACCGGCGCGCTGACGGCCAGCCGCAATCTGCCGTGGTACCTGGTCGCGCTGCGGGTGTCGCAGCCGCTGCACTTCGGCGACTACGGCGGGCAGGCGCTGAAACTGATCTGGGCCTTGCTCGATATCGGCACCATCGTGGTGCTGGTGACGGGTTTGTATTTGTGGGTAAAGCGCGGCAAGGCAGAGGCAGCAAAACCGGTGGAAGAGCGGGTGCGGGAAGCGGTGTGATGGCAGCGTATTTTATTGCGCGGATGCCGGAATGACGATCGTCGAACGGGGCGCCAGCACGCGCCAGCCCGACGTCAGATACAGGGCGCAGCCGGCGTCGGTGGCAACGAGCACGCGCCGCGCGTGGCTGGAACGCTGCCTCGACACCAGCGCCGTGACCAGCAGGCGCCCCAGCCCGCGCCGGCGGTGGGCCGGATCGGTCAGGATGCGGTCGAGGATGAAGACACCGTCGTGTTCCGCTGCATGGCCGCTGGCGACGATGGCGCCGTCGTTTGCCAGGATGCGCGCCGCGATCAGCGGGCCGTCCTGCACGCATTCGATGCGATAGCCGCGCCAGGGCGCCGGCATGGCGGCAGGCGGTCCCTCGTGCGTCGTCAGGAAGCCGGCTGCAGCTGCCAGCGCGGCGACAGGATGGCGCGCAGGTCGTCGGCGGCGGCGCAGACCTTGAGATAGACGAGCGGCGTGTGAATGGCGTCCGCCAGTGCGTGCAGTCCCGGGCCCGGGCTGGCAAAGACATGGCGCCGCAGTTCTTCCGGTAGCCTGGTGTCGACGCGCATGCCGCCACGATCGGGCACCGGCAGCTGCTGGCCGCGTGCGAGCGAGCGCGCGGCGACCCAGCGCCAGAGCAGGTCGGGGTCGAACGAGGCCACCGCGTGGCCGGCAACCATGATTCGCTGCGGAATGGACGGTGTCATGACAGCACCCGCTGGCTTTCACGACAGACCGAGGCGACATCGCGCAGATCCTGCGTCTCCTGGATTTCCCGCCTTGTATCGAGTAGTGCCGACCGCTGTTCTGCGAGTGCCAGCATCATGGCGTCGATGTCCCGCAGGCGCGCATCAAAACTTTTCATCAGTTCGGCGTGCAGCGCTGCGCCCTCCAGTGCCGTCACGTCGCGGATGGCTTCCAGCGTAAAACCCAGCTTCTGGCCAATCTGGATGAAGCAGATGCGCGCCAGTGTGGCGTCGTCGTAGGTGCGGTAACCGTTGGCGCCGCGCGCGGCCTTGGGCAGCAACTGCGCACTTTCGTAATAACGAATCGCCGACGTGGCGATGCCGGCGCGTTCGGCCAGTTCACTTATTTTCATGTTTTGCTTGACCTTGAAGTGGACTTGAATCTGGCATGGCCTGTCTCGTCCACAAACGGAAGGTTAGCCATGTTGTTTGTACCACTCACACTGCCGAACGGCAGCACGCTGCCCAACCGGCTCGCCAAGGCCGCCATGGAAGAAGCCATGGCCGAAGCTGGGCAGTTGCCCGGGCTGGCAATCGAGCGTTTGTACGCGCGCTGGGCGCAGGGCGGCGCCGGATTGCTCATCACGGGCAATGTCATGGTCGACAGCCGCGCGCTGACCGGTCCCGGCACCATCGCGCTGGAAGCGCACACGCCCCTGGCACCATTCAAGGCCTGGACCCTGGCGAGCCACCGGCACGGCGCAAAAATCTGGATGCAGATAAATCATCCAGGCCGGCAGGTGATGGCGAATATGGGCGGACTGGCGTGGGGGCCGTCGGCAGTGCCGCTCGATCTGGGCAAGCACAGTACATTGTTTGCCAGCCCGGTCGCGATGACACACGCGCAGATCGCGGAGGTGATCGAACGCTTTGCCGCTACCGCCCATGCCGCCGAGCAGGCGGGATTCGACGGTGTGCAGATCCATGCGGCACACGGTTATTTGCTGTCGCAGTTCCTCTCGCCGCTGGCCAACCGCCGTGACGACGAATGGGGCGGCAGCGTGGCTAACCGGGCGCGCCTGCTGCTGGCAATCGTGCGCGCCGTGCGCGCGCGTGTCGGCCGGCTTTTGCGTGGCGGTCAAACTCAATTCTGCCGACTTCCAGCGCGGCGGCTTTTCCGAAGACGACGCGCAGGAAGTGGTGGTGCTGCTCAATGACCTGCCGGTCGACCTGGTCGAACTGTCCGGCGGCAGCTACGAAAGCCCGGCCATGCAAGGGCGCACGGCCGATGGCCGCACGCTGGCGCGCGAAGCCTACTTCCTCGAATTTGCCCAGACGCTCGCCGCGGTGGCGCTTATGCCGGTCATGACCACGGGCGGCATCGCGCGCCAGGCGATTGCCGAACAGGTGCTGGCCAGCGGCGTTGCCGTCGTGGGCATCGCCACGGCACTGACCCTGGCGCCGGACTTGCCGCAGCAATGGCGCGCAGGCGCGGCGCCGCTGGCAACGGCACAACCGGTGCAGTGGAAGGACAAGGTGTTAGGTAGCCTCGCCACCATGGCGGTGGTACGGCGCCGGCTGCGCACGCTCGGTGCGAAGGGTGGCACAGGCACGAGTGGCATCCATCTCAATCCGCTGTTCTCGCTGGTGCTCGACCAGTTGCGCGCCAGCCTGCTGACCAGGCGTTATCGGAAGTGGCGCACGCAATCGGCGCGGTAACCTGGCGCCGTCAGCCTGCTTCCGACTGCACCGCCGTGACCAGGACGTCGTTCACGTCGGACAGCAGCGCGGGCTTGGTCAGGTGCGCGTCGAAGCCGGCCTTGCGGCCCCTGGTCCGGTCTTCTTCCGTGCCCCATCCGCTGATCGCGGCGATATACACGTGCGCCAGCGATGGCTCGGCACGCAGGCGGCTGGCCAGGTCGTAGCCGTTCAGCTTCGGCATGCCGATATCCATGAACACGACCTCGGGCTGGAATGCCCGTGCCACGGTGAGCGCCTCCGACGAATCGAGCACCACCTGCACCGCATGGCCCAGTTGCGCCAGCAGCATGGCAAGCGTGTCGGCGGCATCGGCGTTGTCGTCGACGACGAGGATGCGCATCGGCTCGGGCGGCGCTTGCAGGATCCGGGGCGCGGCAGCCGCAGCGCCGGCAGGCGGCGCCAGCGGCAGCGCGAGCGTAAACACCGCGCCGGCATCGGGGCCGGGACTTTCCGCGCGAATGTCTCCGCCGTGCATTTCCGCCAGCCGGCGGGCCAGGGCCAGGCCCACGCCCAGCCCGCCCTGCGCCCGTTCCATCGTCCCGTCCACCTGCGTGAACAAATCGAAGATCTTCGGCAGCATGGCAGGCGCGATGCCGATCCCGTTGTCGGCGATCCTTACCAGCACGGCGCCGTCGTCGACCGACGCGGCCAGGCTGATTTGCCCGCCGTGCGGCGTGTACTTGGCGGCGTTGTTGATGAGGTTGCTGACGACCTGGGTCAGGCGCGTAAAGTCGGCATCGAGCCAGACGGGCGTCTCGGGCACCGTCACCGTGAAGCGGTGCCCGGCCGCGTCGATCAAGGGGCGGCTGGCCTCGACTGCGCTGTCGATCACGGCGGCCAGGGCGATGCGCGTGCACTTCAACGTCACCTTGCCGCGGCTGATGCGCGAGACATCGAGCAGATCGTCGATCAGGCGCACCATCTGGCCCAGCTGGCGCTCCATAATCGGCAGCACGCGCGGCGCCTGCTCCGGCGCGCCTAGCGTGAGGATGGACATGCCGGTGCGGATCGGCGCGAGCGGGTTGCGCAGCTCGTGCGCCAGCGTGGCGAGGAATTCATCCTTGTAACGGTCGGCGGTGCGCAGCTGCTCGGCCTGCGTGCGCAAGGCCGCGGCCGACGCGCTCCGTTCGATCAGGTCCGCCGCCTGGCGGGCGACGATATCGAGCAGTTGCAGTTCGCGTGCTTGCGGCGCGTGCTCGCGCGTCCAGTGCGTGGTGATCATGCCGATCAGGCGCCCGTCGCGCGTGAGCAGCGGCGTCGACTGCGCCGACCGGACCCCGGCCTTGCGAAACGCGGCATGGTCTTCACTGCCGGCGATGAAGTCGCACGTGTCGAAATCGCCGACCACCACGCGCGCGCCGACCTGCAGTGCTTTGCCGCAGGTCGTGGGGCGCCCGGGCTGGACCCACTGCCAGAACGCGACGGCTTCATCGTCCAGGCCGTGATGGGCGATCAGTTCCAGCGCGTGGCGCTCTGCATCGAAGCGCTGCATGCTGCCGAAATCGGACCGGGTGATCTGGGTGGCCGCATCGACGATGCGTTGATACAGTGCGCCGATCGTGTCTTCATCGACGAGCATCGCGCTGATGCCGTGCAGCAGGCGGGCATCGCTCAGCTCCTGTTCCAGCTGCCGCTGGGTCGCGTCGCGGGCCTCCAGGGCGAGCTCCAGTTCGCGTTTCTGCGCTTCGACCACTGCCAGCGCCTCGCTCAACGCTGCCGTGCGCGCTGCGACGCGCGCATCGAGCCGGGTCGGTTTCAGGGGGAGGGGACTTGAATCGTCTTTGAGGATGTCCAGCATGGGCTGCCTTTCCGTCCGGATGACTGAAAGAAAACAAATGGGATGTCATGGCGATGCGGGCAACCTGGGGACACACAACTGGTCGGCCGACGGCGCCGGGTGCTGTGCAGGAAACCGGGCGCTGCGTCGTCAAAAGCCGTTTTCATTATAGCCAACATGCATCGCCGGCGGCGCAACGAGCGCGTTCAACCGGACACCGTGTAATTGAACTAAAGCCCGCAACATGCCAACGATGGAACCTTGGCCCGCTCCCGCGGTCCTACCTCTCGTACACAGTCCTTGATGCCGACACCACGTTGTCCGCTGGTGTCCACCGAATAGTCACATCGCACCATTGGGAGGGCACCATGCAGCAAATCACGAACTGGAGCGAGGCATTGCTGGCTTCGCTCACCGGGGCAGCGTCCCTGTTCTTCGCGGCGGTTCCACGCCTGCTCGGCTTTGCAATCATCCTCGTCGTCGGCTGGATCATCGCCGCGCTGATCGAAAAAGGCGTGGTCGTCGTGCTGCGCGCCGTGCGCTTCAACGTCCTGGCCGAGCGTGCCGGGCTGGCCGGCTTCATCCAGAAAAGCAATCTGCAAAGCGACGCCGCCGGTACCATCGGCATCCTCGCCAGGTGGTTCGTCCGGCTGATCGCCCTGGTCGTCGCATTCGATGCGCTCGGCCTGGTGGCCGTCTCAGCCATCCTGCAACAGCTCCTGATGTGGCTGCCCAACCTGGTCGTCGCACTGGTCGTGCTGGGTATCGGCGGCTTCGCGGCCAACGCCTTGGGCAACCTCGTCCAGGGCGCGGCCACGGAAGGCGGCGTCGCCCGCCCCGACATTCTCGCCAGGATTGCGCGGTACGCCGTCTGGACCTTCGCAGTCATGGTGGCTGTCAACCAGCTCGGCATCGCTACCGCACTCATCAACATCCTGCTGATGGCCGTTGCCGGCGCTGTCGCGCTGGCGCTCGGCCTGTCGTTCGGACTGGGCGGGCGCGACACCGCCGCAGACATCGTGCGCAGATGGTACGAACGCCAGCAGGCCAATCGGCCGCAGATCCGCCGCGCTGGCGACGCCGCCAACCAGATGGACATGCTGCGCCGCGTCGACGGCCCCGAACGCCGCTCCCTGGCAGCGGATCGCCGCGCCGGCGGCGGCAGGGTGATCGAATAGCCGCAGGCCTGCGCGCCTGCCATCGCTGACCGAGGAGTACGTCATGAAATCGTACGGTGCGGAATTCATTGGAACATTCTGGCTGGTGATGGGCGGCTGCGGCAGTGCCGTGCTGGCCGCCACGTTCCCCGAGGTGGGCATCGGCCTGCACGGCGTCGCGCTCGCGTTCGGCTTGTCGGTGCTGACGATGGCCTACGCAATCGGCCCCATCTCCGGCTGCCACCTCAATCCTGCGGTATCGGTCGGCCTGTGGGCCGGCGGCCGCTTCCCCGCCAGCCAACTGCTTCCCTACATCATCGCGCAGGTCACCGGCGGCATCGCCGCAGGCGGCGTGCTGTACCTCATTGCCAGCGGCGCCCCTGGCTTCGATATCGCCAGCGGCTTCGCCGCCAATGGCTACGGCGCGCATTCCCCGGGCGGCTACACGCTGCTGGCAGCGCTGCTGAGCGAGGTCGTCATGACCACGTTCTTTGTCCTGATCATCCTCGGCGCCACCGACAAGCGCGCCCCCACTGGCTTCGCACCCCTCGCGATCGGCTTCGCGCTCACCCTGATCCACCTGATCAGCATCCCCGTCACCAACACCTCGGTCAACCCTGCGCGCAGCACCGCCGTGGCTGTCTACGTCGGCGACTGGGCCACGGACCAGCTCTGGCTGTTCTGGGTCGCACCGGTCGTTGGGGCGTTGCTGGGCGCGGCGATTTACCGGTTCCTCGGCGCGGAGAGTCCGGCTGCGGCACGGGCCACTGCGCGGACGCCGGTGCATCCTGAGCGGCGGCAGCGGCAGGTGCGAGGGAGTGGATGACGTGGGGACGTTGAGAACTGGTTCGGATAGTAATAGCGCCTCCCATAGAAACGGGCAGTTTTATTGCAGTGCGACAATCGGCACGTTAACTAAATATCCTTTGCCCTTAGCGACCTGTCGAATACATACGCATCATCAAACTGTCGCTGTGAACTAAAAACTTACATTCCGGTTATCTCGCCGCCATCCAAAGGCCCATCATGACGGGGCAAGAGTCTGATCGAAGGTAGGTCAGACCCTTCGATTGCTATCAAAGTGCATAGCGGAAAGAACTTGCAGCTCCATCTACATCAGATTTTTCTATGAGGATTACATAAATCACAAGCGAAGACGCGCTTGAGTCGTGGACATAATTCCATCGAATAAATATTATTTACGATATCCGATTCGGAGACACAATAAGGAGGCCGTGGGTCGTTTTGCGTCAACTTTCTATCTAACAAATGATAGTTAACTGCCTTGTCTATATCCCCTTGGGGAAATTCCGGTTTTTTGTTCTTTTCCATGATTTTTCCGTATTTTGACGTAAAGACTTTGGGTTGGTAGATTAATCATAGCGCAGAATAAAGGTAATTTCCGTTCTCTCGCTAATATTTATGGGCGATGTGGCGTTATCGTCTCAAGTATTTTAGTCATTTAATTATTGATGACATCATGGTAGGGGGAGGCGTTTTCAAATTAACTTGATGCGTAAGGAGGAATTGCAGACGGTAGCACCGCCAGGCGACTTGCGGCGCCTCGTTATATACAACTCTGTCGAGCCCTTCCACAAGTCCTGAAAATACTGAATTAGCGAGAGCAGGATGTCAGGTCGGCAATCCGATATTTCCGAACTTATGCCGCGACATTTTGTCGACGGCTGTTGCTATGTTTAGGCTGCCGAAACGGAAAGTGTCAGTTTTGGAAAATGGTCAGAAGTTCGTCCATACCACAGGCCGCGCCTCTCCTCTCCTGCTTTAAATAATGGCATCGTACGGCGAGCGTCAAGGCAATGATGCGACGACAGGTGTGACATCGTTGAGCGTCAAGCACCATACGGAGTGTGGCGCCGTGACGACGGAACCGCTCTCGAGCGATCTGCAGAGCATCGATTTTTCAGAGATAGGCTGGCCACCGTCGTAGCATTCGGTGGTAGACCCGCCAAGCCACACCAGATCCCACTGTGGTGTTTTCCACACACCCCAATTTGCTTGCGGCGACGCAAACGCGGCGGCTCTGCAGCCGTCAAATAATGGCGCTTCGGATCAAGCGGGAGCAGCCATGGAGCGGCGCATTATTCTCAAGCTGGGCGCGGGAGCGGCAATGGGCAGCGTGTTGGCTGCATGTGGCGGTGGCGGGGACGGTCCGGCCAGTCCGCCTGCCGCGCAGCCCACGCGCCTGAAGGTCGTCAGTGGCTGGACCACCGTCGCCTTGCAGGCGGTACGCACGGTCAAGCCGGGACCGCCGATGGCGGCGCGGTCGCTCGCCGTGCTGGCCACCTGCATGTACAACGCCTGGTGCGCGTACGATGCGCTGGCGCAGCCTACCAGGCCGGGCCAGGCACGGCGCCCCGTGTCCGAGCGCAGCGACGCCAGCAAGGCAATGGCCGTCAGCTACGCTGCCCACGCTGCGCTGGTCGACCAGTTCCCCACCGAAAAAGCCGCGTTCGACGCCTACCTTGCCAGCGTGAATGTCAACCAGGGGACGACCGATGGCGGGACGCCTGCCGCGCTGGGGCTGGCGGCGGCCCGCGCCGAGATCGATTTTTGCCATGCCGACGGCGCCAACCAGTTGGGCAACCTGACGCCCAGCGGCGTGCCGTATGCGGATTACACTGGCTACGTGCCGCAAAACCCGGCCATGATCGTCAGCGCCCCCACGCCGCGCGAGATGATTCCTGCACCGGATCACTGGCAACCGTTGACCTACACCGACGCCGCCGGGGTGGTGCGCACGCCGGTCTTCACGGGCGCCGCGTGGTCCCGCCTCACGCCGTTTGCGCTGGCCTCCAGCGACCAGTTCCGGCCGGGCCCGCCGCCAGCGTTCGGCAGCGCGTTGTACGAGGCCCAGGTGCGCCGCATCGTCGCACTGCAGGCGGGCCTTGGCGATGAGCAGAAAGTCATTGCCGAGTACTGGGCCGATGGGCCCAATTCCGAACTGCCGCCCGGACATTGGCTGTTGTTCGCCCTGTACGTGTCGGCGCGCGACGGCCATACGGACGACGACGACATCAAGCTGTTCTTTGCCCTGTCCAACGCCTTGTCCGACGCTGCCGTTGCCGCCTGGGACGCCAAGCGCGCCTACGATTCGGTTCGCCCGATCACTGCCGTGCGCTACCTGCTGCAGGGCCAGTCCATCCCCGGTTACGGGCCGCTGGGCCCCGCGGCGGGCTTGCGCCCAATCCAGGGCGTATCCTGGATTCCCTACCAGCCGATGACGTTTCCGACCCCCGCTTTCCCCGAACACGTCTCCGGGCACAGCGCGTTCAGCGCCGCCGCAGCGCAGGTCTTGCGCAGCTTTACCGGCAGCGACCGGTTCGGCGCGTCCTACACCAAGCCTGCGCGCTCCATGGTGCTCGAGGCAGGGGCGCCGCAAGCCGAGGTCGTATTGCAATGGCCGACTTTCAGTGCGGCAGCCGCGCAGGCAGGTTTGTCACGCATCTATGGCGGCATTCACTTCGATTCCGGCAATAGCGCCGGACAGACCCTCGGCCAGCATGTGGGAATGCAGGCGTTTGCCAGGGCGCAGGCGCTGTGGCTGGGCAAGGTTTGAGTCCAAAGTGTGGCCGACCCAGCCGGCAGCGACCTGGCCACACAATTCACTTCAGCACGTCGGTCCGCCGGCCATCGCTCCCGCATCACGCGGCTCTCCCGCGTGTCGTTCCCGCCACGCGCATTACTTTTCATCATGTCGTGTGAGCGTTTTCATCATGTTCCACGCGCGCCGGGTACCCCAGCGAACTAGTTGACGCGCTGCGCATATGAACCGTTTCTGTCGCTTGTAAATTGTCTTGTTTTTGATCAATGTCGTGCGGAAAGAGCGCAAGATCACGGTGCACTCTATAAAAAATGCACGAACATTCACGAAGGAGACAGCATGATCCATTACTGGAGCACTGAAGCGCCGCGCTTGCGGAAAGCGTCGGCCTGGCTATTCGAAGAATACGTACTCAAAGGAAAACGGATCGACCTGGTCGAGCGCTATAACAAGCTGGTTGGACCACCCGGTGCGGCAGTGGCGCATGTGCAGGACGATTTCATCAACAGCCGGATGGAACCCCAGGAAGTGGTGGATTTTATCGGGGTGTGTGAGGAATTGCTCGACGCATGCAAGAAGCGCGCGCAGCGGTCGCCCTGAACGCCGATGCGACGGGCCTGGCATGTCGTTGCCGGTGTCCAAAGCGCCCGGCTTTCGGGGCCTGCAATGAACCAGCTTCATCGCTTCACTTGCGCTCAGTCTGGTCTGCGGCAACGTCAGGAGCGGGCGGTCGATGATGTTCATGGGTTTGCGTACGCACAACATGGCCGCTTGGCAGGTAGAATTCATGCACCGCACATTTCTACCCGCCATGCCAACTACGGACTTCGCCTTTCTTGACAACGCCGGCGCTGCCGGGCGCCAGATCGTGCAATTCGACTGGGCCACGCATCCGCTCGGCCCCATCGCCGGCTGGCCACCCGCCTTGCGCACGGCGCTCAGCATCATGCTCAGCTCGGGGTTTCCGTCCTATATCGCCTGGACGGCGCAACTGCACACCCTGTTCAACG
>Ga0247814_10001681_pt1 | contig 12791 bp, 8 predicted proteins | sample UWRJL179409R1_FD_179947 | JGI IMG/M metagenome (GOLD analysis project Ga0247814, IMG submission 179947) | Plant litter microbial communities from Arlington Agricultural Research Station in Wisconsin, United States - UWRJ-L179-409R-1 | ecosystem: Environmental > Terrestrial > Plant litter >...
AGGATCAAAGGCTCCATTCGCATCATTCTTTTTAAACAGGTCGTACGTACCGGGAACAAACTGTGTGATAAAAGCTTTATATGCATCGGCAGCTGCCCTCCATTTGGCTACTTCGACCGACCCGCTCACGAGTTGTTTACCATCTTTGTTTTTAAGTGTAGACAGATCGGGGTTGCCATTATATAACGGGCTTGCTGCCAGCAGTAATGCCTGTGCACGGAATGCCAGTGCAATGCCTTTGGTAATCCGTCCGTAGCTATCGTCATTCGCCGGTGTGGTAGGCAGATCATTTGCTGCCGCTTCAAGTTCTGAAGTAATATAGGCGGCACACTCGTCAATGGAACTCCGTGGCAGCTGCACTGCCGTCATTGGGGCATCCGGATCAATCACTTCATCACCCACAAGGATAACAGGTCCGTACAAGCGCATTAAGTAAAAGTAGTACATCGCGCGAAGTGCCCTGGCTTCGGCACGGTACTGAACAATCAGCTGCGGGGAAATGTCGTTCTTTACGCGTTCGATATTGGCCATGAAAAAGCTGGCCGAACGGATACCACGGTAATAATTCCGCCAGAAATCACCTACAAAACCCGAGGTGGCATCCCAGCTGCCAATGTTCATATTGTTAGACTGTACAAAACCCCAGAGGTACTCGGCTTCGTCAGATCCGCCAGTCCAAAGACCCGCGTTGCGGTCGCCCCCCGGGTTTCGCTGACCGAACTCGTCGGGGATATTGCTGTAAATATTGTTAAGAAACTTCTCTGCCGTTTGGCGGTTACTGAAAGTCTCGTCTAAAGTGAGCCTGTCGTTAGGCACCTGGTCCAGGAACCCTTTTTTACAAGAGGAAGCCATACTAAGTACGACTACCAGACTGATGTATAGGTATTTCTTCATGATCTTAAAATTTGATATTTGCGCCTATAGATAAATTTGCGGTAAGCGGGTATCTCGTTCCGTTGGGTGTAAGCACTTCGGGGTCCCATAACTTAAACTTACTGAAGGTGAGTAAATTAGTACCAATCAGGTAAACTGCTATATTCTTCAGGTGCAGTTTGCCGGATACACGCTGCGGCAGGTTATAACTCAGCTGTGCACTTTTTAAACGGACAAAACTGATATCTTTCACCCACCACGAGCTCTCTTGTGTATTGTTAAAATTTTGGTCTTCGCCATAGGCAAGGCGAGGATAAAAGACATCCTGACTCGGATTCTCTGGTGTCCATCTGTCGGTCACGTTGCTATACGCATTGCTTAACCCGCCCCCGCCGTTAAAGGGATAAATTGCAGATCCGCGTAAGATCACATCGGCATGCTGGAGCGACTGGAAAAGGGTGCTAAAAGCAAAGCCCTTGTACGAAGCCGAGAAGCCAAAACCAATGATTATATTAGGCACATCACCACGGCCAATCCTTGTGCGGTCGTAATCGTTGATCAATCCGTCATTGTTTAAATCTTTATACTTGATATCCCCGGGTTTGATCAGCTGTTTGGAACCCGGCACTGCACTGGCATCAATCTCTGCCTGGGTATCGAACAATTTCTCCGCGATATACCCGTAGCGCGACAATACATTATCGCCAATATGCGACATCCATGGATAAGCCTGCACCGGGCGGTCGTCGTTCACCAGCTTATCCTGGTTGTAGGTGATATTGCCCCGCAAACCGATATCTACCTGCCCTATTTTCACATTGTATTCTGCCGTGGCATCAAACCCTTTGTTATCTACCACGCCCAGGTTGCCATAGGGAGAGTTCACCAGACCTATAAACCCTGGAACGGATTGCCGCTGCAGGAAGATGCCTGTGCGTTTCTCTTTAAACAAATCGAATATCAGGTACAGGTTATCATTCAACGTCCGGATTTCTACCCCCAGATCTTGCTTTTTAGATTCTGCCCACCTGATATCCACTCCATAATCCGTTATACTGATCCCGCCAGTATTATTGAAATTTTTACCCAGCTGGTAACCCGTCGCATTATCAGACAATAAAGTCAGGTACGCAAAACGACGTCCCACCAGGTCGGCATTAGAGATTTTACCAATCCCCGTTGTTCCGATCGAATACCTGAACTTCAGGAACGAGACCAGCTTTTTCAGCGGTTCAAAGAATTTTTCATTGGAAGGGATATAACCGATACCAAACGCCGGAAAGCTACCAAACCGGTTATCGGGTGCAAACAGCTCTGAGCCGTTATAGCCATAGTTTACTTCCGCAAAATAGCGGTCGTCATAGGAATAGGTTGTTCGCGCCGCTACCCCTATAAACCGTTCCGGGATAGAGGAACTAAAATCTCCCGCGAAAGGATTCGTATAATCCTGCGCGTAGCCCAGGATGAGTCCACCCACCCGGTGTTTACCAAACGCCCTGTCGTAATTCAGCGCAGCTTCCGAATAAAACTTCCTCACCCCAAACCTGTTGGGTTCGTAGCTCAGGTAATTTCCTCCGCTATTGAACGTCTTAATCAGGTTAAGGCTACCGTCTTCATTACGCGGGTTGGCAGTGTCCACGAAATACGTACTTTCCCTTTTTGAGCGACGTGTATTATTGTTGTTCCGTGCATCAAATGCTACCATAGCTGTTGCCGTTAGTCCCTCAGTCAGGAATTTCAGGTCCTGCGTTAGCCTCAGGTTCGAATACAACTGGTTTTCAAATTCTGTACGGTATCCCCTTCTCGTCAGATCTGCATAAGGGTTTCTGAACCCTCCGTTAGATGATTTGCCTGGTATAAATCCTCCGGGATACATCACCGGGTACTCTACCGGGGAGATATCCATTGCCGAGCCAAAGATGCTCTCCGTGTTTTCTCCCGGATAGTTCCCTATAGAAGCATAACCCTGCAGTCCAAGGTCCAGCCTTGTGGTACCCGTTAGTTTAAGATTGAGGTTAGACGTAAAATTATACCGTTTAAAATCCAGCGCCGAGTTATATTCTGATAAGTCATCTGTTTTTAGAAATCCCGTTTCGTTATAATACGCCAGGGAAACATAGTACTGCGCATTATCCACTCCGCCGCTGGCGTTCAGGTTTGCCCTTCTGTTCCGGCTGTACTTATTAAAGATTTCCTTCATCCAGTTCACATTGGGATACAGCAAGGGGTCGGTTCCGGCAATCGTTTTATTGATATAATCCTGGCTGTACCTTTCTCCCAGTCCACGCCCGATGCTGGCTTCATTGGCCATGTTCATATAAGTTATCCCATCCGCCATTTCCGGCCTCCTCGTAAACGTGCTTACCCCTTCGTTGTAATCAAAAAAGATCGATGGCTTACCTACTTTTCCCACCTTGGTTTTAACGATTACTACTCCGTTGGCTCCTCTCACACCATAGACCGCGGTACCCGAAGATCTTTCAGCACGGTAAAGGACTCAATATCTTCAGGGTCGATATTATTGATAGAGCGTTCTACCCCGTCTACTAAAACCAGCGGTGCACTGGAGTTTCCTCCAAAGGTAGATATCCCCCTGATCCAGATATCTGCCGTGCTCCTGCCTGGTTCTCCGCTGCGCTGTACACCTACCACACCGGCAATCCGGCCGGCAAGGGATTGTGTTACACTGGCGACCGGTTGTTTCAGTTCAGCAGCGTTGATGGTAGATTGTGCACCAATGAGCGACACCTTTCTTTGCGTACCAAAACCTACTACTGCTACTTCTTCCAGCGCATTATCACTTGGTTTGAGCGTGATGCTGAGGTTTTTCAGGTTACCTACCTTAACCTCCTGTGCATCGTAACCTACATAAGTTACGACCAATACGGCCGACGCTCCCGGAGCTTCGATACTAAAACTTCCATTCACATCTGTAGTGGTAGTGATTAGGGTGCCTTTCACTTTCACCCCTACACCCGGAACGGGCTGCCCTTTTTCGTCCTTCACTATCCCGCGGACAGTTCCCTGGAAGATGCGCTTTGGATTGACGTCTTTTTTTGATAGAAAAATCGTTTTATCAACAATTGAATAGCTGATATCCAGATTCTTTAAACAAGCCTGCATTGCCTGTTCCAGCGTGGCATTATTGAGTTCGACCGACACAATTACTTTAGCCGGATCAAAGTCGTTACTTAAAAAAACATAACCCGTTTGTTGTTTAATAGCCTGCAGGGCGGCAGAAAGCGGCTTGTTCTTTTGGCTTAGGTTAATTTTTTGTGCTACACCTGATGCGCTTACATGGAGGAAAGCGGTCAGGAGGATACATGCTGTGAATTTCATGATCAGCAGCAGTTTTGGGTACAGCCCGAAAAACGGCATACCTGGGTTAAAAGCATTTTTGTTCATACTTTTGAGTGGTTTGGGTGAATAAGGATTTAGAAATTACTAGTTGGTCCGACCATGTCGCACGGGCTGAACTCAAATCGAATCCGGGCAATGATACAAGATCCTTTGTCCGGCTTATTTGGTGCCCCTGGCGGTCAACTTCGCGGGTGTAGCTGTTTCATCATGTTCATTGTTGAGGTTTATATTGGTTATATCTGGTTATTTACTGATTGTTGTTACTTCTTCCCATGGATGACCACCCGCTTGCGGTATCGGGGATTGGCAGGCGCTTCGATGTGATAGTTGATTTTTGCCAGCGTTAACAGCTGCAGCGCGCTCCGCAGACTCATATCCCGGTAAAGCTCACCGATGAACCTGTTTGCCGGTACCGCCCCCTGGTAAGCTACATCCACGTCATACCAGCGGGAAAACTGCTGCATCACGCTCGTTATCCCAGCGTTTTCAAATTTAAAGAAGCCATTTTTCCAGGCTACAGCTGTAGTGGTATCTGCCTGGCTGATTTCCATACTGGTGTTAACGCGCGACTGCTCACCGGGGTGCAGAATCTCCCTGAAGTTGCCTTTCCGGCTCACTGCAATTGTGCCTTCAAGCAATGTGGTACGGGTTTGCGGTTCTTCAGCATAAGCGCTGATATTAAAATGTGTTCCAAGTACCTCAACTTGCTGTGCAGGAGTAGTAACGATAAATGGCATAAAACGGTTGCCGGTTCTTCGCCTGGCTACTTCAAAATAAGCTTCGCCGGTTAAATGCACTTTCCGTTCGGAAAGGTTAACAAAAGATATTGGATAGGTGATTGAGGATAAAGAATTAAGCCAAACCCTTGACCCATCAGGTAAAACCACCTGGTACTGTCCTCCTGCTGGTGTGCTTATCGTGTTATAATGTACAGCGGGAACAATAGGTGTTTGTTCCATCATTTCATAAACTACTCTTCCATCGGCTTCTTTACTGATCTTCATTCCCTGTTGTGTGGCAAGTACCCCGTTCTTTGCACCGGTCAGCTGAAGTTTTTTACCGTCATCAAGTGTGAGGGTCGCTTTGTTACTTCCGGCAGGTACTTCACCTTTGTAGCGGGTGTAAACGGGATTGCGCTGCTCAGTATGGTCGTAGTACAGGTATACGGGAATAGCCAGGATAAACAGTACCGCTGCTGCAGCGAACAGTCTTCCCGGCCACTGGAAGGGCTGTTTGGTATTATGGTGCTGAAGTGTATCCTGACGTATTGCATTGTGATGCAGTGTTTCTGCGTGTATGCTTTCCTTATGCAAGCTTTCCTGGTCCAGGATTTCCTGTTGCAGGATTTCCTGTTGCAGGATTTTGTTTACGACTTGCTGCTGTTTCAGATTGTCTAATCCATTACTAAAAACAGCGGTTTCCAGATAAGCATCCATTAACGATTTTACTGCCTGTTCATTTTCCGGAATAGTTACTAATGTCATCAATTCATAGCTTTCTTCAGGAGAAGAATATCCGCCCATGTATTTAGTAAACAATAAGGTTAACCTGGTTTCCGATTTCATAAACTATGGATGGTATCATTACCATTTGAGCTACTGACGATGGAAAAACAAAACCGGGGTAATGAGATTTAAATTATTTTTGAACTGCGGTTTATTATCCGTTAGTGAGGCTTATTGAGCAGTAAAATAGCCACTATAATGGCATCCATCTGGCTGAAATTTTCACGGATAGTTTTAAGGGCAAGCTTCATATGTTTATGTACCGTGCCTGGTGAAATGTGGAGCTGGGCGGCAACGTCGTCGTATTTTAAACCCTGCTCGTGACAGAGCTGGTAGACCAATTTGCGCTGAGGGGGCAAACTATCCACTGCCGATTGTAATATCAGCGCTGATTGATTGTAGATCACCCGGTGCGATGCATCACTGTCGCAGCGTATGCCCATATCTGTTAATTCTACTTCGCGTATAGTTTTGGCAGCAATTACCCGTAAGGCAGAATAACTTTCATTCCTTGTGGCCCTGTTCAAATACGCGCCAAAGTTCTCGATAGCGGGCAGCGTGCTCCTGTTTAACCAGATCCTGATAAATACCTTTTGTACGATTTCCTCTGCCTGTGATACGGAACGTGTGAGGCGCAGTGAATAGTCATATACCATTACCTGATGGTGCTTAAATAAAGCAGTGAATGCCAGCTGATCGCCAGTGGCCACCTTCTCCAGCAATTCCTTTTCCAACAATAAATTGTATGGCATATTAACCGGCATTATACATTACCTCCTTTATTTATATTCAGCATCCAATTATATGGATAATATTTAAACTTAGATAATTATTTAGAGGAATCGGGACAGTATAAGCTAAGTGATTCTCGCGAAATGTAACCGGAACTTAGCGGAGCACAAACGGTAAATTCAAAAAAACAGAGGCTATACTACAGGATTGCTTGTGTTCCGTATTTTTTAGCTAATTTTAATCAATATCCCTCAAGACCAGCTATATAATAACACTATGAACAGAAATGAAAACAAGCTGCCGGCACCAGAACAGGAAGCACTGATAACTACTTTAAAAACTCGATTTGAAAAACATATGAACCGTCATAACGGGATCGAATGGTCAAAAGTTCAGGCCAAACTGGAAGCCAAGCCTCACAAGCTGTGGTCGCTCGCGCAAATGGAAAATACAGGGGGCGAACCTGATGTGGCAGGATATGATGCAAACACAGGAAGCTATACATTTTATGATTGCGCCGCAGAAAGTCCGGCCGGCAGAAGGAGTGTTTGTTTTGACCTTGCAGGTCTGGAATCAAGAAAAGAAAACAAGCCTGCGAACAATGCAATGGATATGGCTGCAGAGATGGGCATCGAGCTACTGACTGAACAACAGTACAGGGAGTTACAGCAATGGGGAAAGTTCGATATGAAAACCTCCAGCTGGATCCAAACCCCTCCTGCTATCCGGAAACTTGGTGGTGCGCTATTTGCAGATTATCGCTATGGGCAGGTTTTTGTGTATCATAATGGCGCGCAGTCTTATTATGCCGCGCGCGGTTTCAGAGGGGTTTTGGTTGTATAAATGATTCTTGTGTGGATATACTGAATTGATAACGCATCTATGGATGTAACAGTTTTTAAAATGCAATTTTAACAGGTTCCTGTCAAGTTATTTAAGAAGAACATTTAAACCTTTTGACTATAATTGTATCTGATCATCAACAGGAACCACACTGATGAAAACGATATTAGTCTTAAGCTCCCTCTTTTTGACTGCCTGCCTGTCAGCTGCTGCACAGTCGTACAAAATCACTAACTCCGTTAATCTTTTTGGCGATACCGTTATTATCCACCAGGATAGTCATGGGATCAAAACAGCAACAGTAACCATTTCTAAAGATCTCTTTGGAAACAGGATTAAAACCATAACCGATGGAAACGGTCGGAAAGTTGAGTCTGTGAAACAATCAAAAGATCTCTTTGGTAACGATATCACTAATTTTTATGACGAAAACAGTATGATAAAAGCCAGTATCAAAAGATACAAAGATATGTTCGGTAATGAAATAGAAAGCACAAGCGGCTCTGATGGCCAGGAGATCCGGTCAGTCAAAAAATCAAAAGATATCTTTGGAAATGCAGTTGTTGATATTGATGACAAAAGGAATCAAAGGAAGTTGACTATTAAAAATTCCAAAGACATTTTTGGCAATATCACCAAAAATATAGTTGATCAAAATGGAAAGGAGCTGATTTCAATCACCAGTGCAAAAAATATATTTGGCGAAATCGAAACCACGGTTAAATGTAGTGAAGACCGCAACTCACAACGGGAGTTACTGGATATCATACGTGAGTTGGAAGACTGATTTGCTGCTGAAGAACTTTAGCGCTATCCCTGCTGTACTATCAACTGTAGTTGCGATGTTATGGTCCGATGTCCAATACGTACTTAGTTCGTAATCATTACCCTCTGTTTTAAAGCCTTTTAGGTCAGTTATTAAACCGCTGCAGCAAGATCAATCGTTTCTCCTGTGAAACTAAAGAACTGCTGATACCTGCGCACACCACCTGTTCGGTGCCGGATAAAGTTATCAGTCCTGGTATTACCCTATTTGGCACGCAGTTTTTTGAGTTGATCAGTAAAACCCTTCATATTTATAAAGCCGCTGTCTTTCATTACCACAACAACTTCATCATTAACTTGCTGAAGTAGTAAAGGATCATTTTGATAGTTGTCCTCTGCCTAAAGTATAACTGCGCCGCAGGTCATCTATTCATTATGCACCTTCACACCATCTTTATAATTTATCAAAATCATCACAATTGCAACCTTGTTAAGCAATAATTGAAATTTGCAAATAATGGATTCATTTGTACAAACCTGCAGCTGGTGCGGCTAATTACCTTTGGTCTATTAGAAATAAGCACTATGGAAAATACATCAAAAATAGCTCTGGTGACAGGCGGAAGCCGGGGCTTAGGGAAAGATATGGCCTTACGTCTTGCCGAAAATGGTATTAACGTTATTATTACTTATAACAGCCAGCTGCAGGGAGCACAGGACGTAGTAGCGCAAATCCGGCAAAGTGGACAAAAAGCGGCAGCTTTGCAGTTAAATACCGGCGATCTAAAAAGCTTCCATGCCTTTGCTGCGGCGTTGCAGGATACTTTAAATAGCACTTTTGATAGCAGCCATATTGATTACCTTGTGAACAACGCGGGGATCGGTGGATATGCCCCGATTACAGAAGTAACTGAAGAAATGTTTGATGACTTGCTGAACATCCATTTTAAAGGAGGCTATTTTTTAACACAAAAAATGCTGCCACTAATGAATGACGGCGGAGGAATCGTAAATATTTCATCCGGACTGACACGAATATCGGCTATCGGATCATCGGCCTATGCCTCAATGAAGGGTGCCATGGAAGTATTTACAAGATACCTTGCTAAAGAATTAGGACCAAGAGGTATCAGGGCAAATACAATAGCACCCGGAGCAATATTGACAGATTTTGGTGGCGGACACCTGCGAAACGATGAACAACTGCAGGCCTTTATTACTAATGTTACGGCTTTAGGCAGACCGGGTGAAGCGGAAGATATCGGAGGCGTGGTTGCATTTTTATGTACAGATGCAGCGCGCTGGGTAAATGGGCAGCGAATAGAGGTATCGGGTGGTATGTTACTATAGCCACAAATTAAATTGATCTCCCGGTTCAGGTTAAAGCTGACCGGGAGATGATTACTATTTATTTTCCTTTTTCAATTCTGCTTTGAGCCTTTGGTTCACATCAATTTTTGGCTGTTTAAAAACAAAAATAGTGGTGTTATATTCCCTGGCTAAATGATTTTGTATTGATCCTGCTATACTCGCCTCCTTAAAATACGGCCTGGTCTCCTTAAATTCTTCCCTGCTTCCTACCGCCTCTTTGATCCTGATAAAATTATTGATAGGCCGTTCCAGTTCAAACCAGTTGATATAATCTGCACTAAATGCTACTGCCTTGATATTTTTATCTTTGATATAATAGTTGATAGCCCCTGCCTGGCCGTAGTTATCGCATAGGATTAGTGTATATGAACCTTTGGGCAGCTGTTTATAAGCAGTTTCTACTTTACCAGCTAATTCTTTCCATCCCAGCATGTCTGCAAAATCCTGCGGCAGTGTATGATCTTCTCCATCTTCCCATCTCAATAACCCAAGCTGCTTGTAGTGTACTCTTTTGTTTAAAATTTGTTGTGGATTTTCAATAGTATAAAAGATAGTGTAAAGCAAAAAATAAAATATAACAGGAAAGATGAGCAGCAACACCTGCAGATAGCTTTGCCACCGCGCACGCAGAACATCGCCAAGGTAAACTGCTCCAAAGGCAATGTAAACAGGGTAAAGTCCGATAGCATAATATCCTTTAGCCTTCAAATAGAGAAAAATAACAAGGGTAAACAGGAACGTCCAGAGGAAGAACCGGTATTTACGAAATTCCTCATACCTCAGCAATGCATATAATGAAGCGAGGATAACAGGCAATGCACCAACAAAATAGAACAACTGTTCTTTTAAGAACACCCACCTGTCTACATGAATTAACTGTGTCTCCTGCAGTTCTTTCATATGGTGCAATACCGGAAAATCATTACTGTATTGCCAGTATAGGTTTGGAGAGATCAGTACCAGAGCACATAAAATCCCAGCATTCAGATGGATTTGCGTAAAAATTTTGCGCTGATCAGTGATCACGATGGCGGGAATAATTCCAAGTACTAAAAAAACAATGTTGTATTTATTAAGGAAACCAATGGCAAAGACCAGCGCAGTAAGATAAAGCCATTTTGGTCTTTCTGTATGGAAATACCTGATAAGGAAATAGCACAGCCCCGTCCAGCATAAAACATCCAGCGAGGTGGGCTGGAACAGGAAGTTTAACCGTAACAAAGCAGATAATAAAACACCCGTGGCACCGAGCAGTAATGCATACAGGTTCCCTTTTAATTCTTCAATCGTTTTCCAGACAACCAGCAAAGTTAATGCACCAAATAAAGCAGGGAAGAATTTCACCCAGAACAGTCCGTTACCTAATACTTTAATCAGATAGGCAATCCATGAACTGACCGGTGGCACTGAAGTATACCCCCAGGCGAGGTGATTTGCCTGATCGAGGTGCAGGTATTCGTCGCGGTGTAAATCGTACTGGGGATTAACCAAAAGATACTGTAATACGAATTTAATAAGGATAAAACCAACGAGGATCCATGTTCTTTCGATGTTTTTTGTACTTTCCTGAGAGGTTATCATTTGATAAGGTTAAGGATAATCTATGTTGCTTGCGCCCTTTAGAGCTGATGATATGAATTTTGTTACACAGACCGGGGTTGTTCCTGTAAGAACAAAATCATACATTAGGTTATTGAACCAGGTATAAATCATTGTCAACCAAAAAACTTATGGCGGAAAACACATATGACGCAATTGTCATAGGGTCAGGCATCAGCGGGGGCTGGGCAGCAAAAGAATTAACAGAGAAAGGCCTTAAAACCCTGATGCTGGAAAGGGGCAGGAATTACGAACATATCAAGGATTATAAATATGGCACCAGGCAACCCTGGGAGTTTGAACACCGTGGCAGTACTACCATTGAGCAACAGGAGAAATATCCTGTGATACACCGGGGCTGGGCGGCGAACGAAGCAGTGATGGACTGCTGGGCCAACGAGCAGGAAAACCCGTATACAGAAGTAAAACCTTTCACCTGGTGGCGCAGTTACCAGCTGGGCGGGCGGTCAACACTCTGGGGCCGGCAAAGCTACCGCTGGAGTGATTTCGATTTCCAAGCAAACGCCAAAGAAGGATGGGCGATAGACTGGCCTATCCGGTATAAAGACATTTCCCCCTGGTATGATTATGTAGAGAAATTCGCCGGCATCAGCGGTGCTAAAGATGGTTTGGCACACCTGCCTGATGGTCAGTTTCTCCCCCCGGTAAGTTTAAATATCGTGGAAAAGGATGTGGCAAGCCGCCTCAAGCAGTTTTATAAAGAGCAGCGACACCTGATCAATGGACGGGTAGCAAACCTGACCGAAGCAATTCCAGGGCGTACAGGATGCCAGTTCAGAGACCGGTGCTGGGAAGGCTGTCCCTTCGGCGGATACTTTAGTACACAGTCTTCTACCCTGCCCGCAGCTGTAGCAACCGGTAATCTAACGGTGCGTCCATGGAGCATTGTGACCCGTATTTTATATGATAAAGACAAAAAGAAGGCTACCGGTGTTGAGATCCTCGATGCACAAACCAACCAGACGTATACCTTTCATGCAAAGATCATTTTCTTAAATGCTTCCAGCCTTAACTCCGCCTGGGTGCTGATGAATTCTGCAACTGATATCTGGGATGGCGGCTTAGGCAGCAGCAGCGGTGAACTCGGACATAACATTATGGACCATCATTATAACCTCGGCGCTTCTGGCAGTGTTGAAGGTTATGACGATCATTTTGTATACGGACGAAGGCCAACGGGATTTTATATTCCGCGGTTTGCCAATTTATACGGTGACGACAGGGAGTTTACCCGGGGCTTTGGTTACCAGGGTGGTGCAAGCCGGGATGCATGGAGCCGTGAAATAGCAGAACTGAATATCGGCGGTGATTTTAAGGATGCGCTGAGTGAGGCGGGACACTGGAATATTGGTATGACCGGCTTTGGTGAAATTCTCCCCTATCATGAAAATAAAATCACACTCGATCAAACCAGGAAAGACAAATGGGGACTACCTGTTTTGTCAATGGACGCGGAGCTCAAAGATAATGAAAAGAAGATGCGTACCGCAATAACGATGGAGGCCGCAAATATGCTGGATGCTGCAGGGGTGAAAAATATCCGCACCTGGGACAGCGGACATGCAATGGGCCATGGCATCCATGAAATGGGGACAGCCAGGATGGGTAACGATCCAAAAACATCGGTACTGAACAAGAATAACCAGGTTTGGGATGCATTGAATGTTTTTGTGACTGACGGGGCTTGCATGACTTCCTCGGCTTGTGTGAATCCCTCCCTTA
>Ga0247814_10001683_pt1 | contig 12783 bp, 11 predicted proteins | sample UWRJL179409R1_FD_179947 | JGI IMG/M metagenome (GOLD analysis project Ga0247814, IMG submission 179947) | Plant litter microbial communities from Arlington Agricultural Research Station in Wisconsin, United States - UWRJ-L179-409R-1 | ecosystem: Environmental > Terrestrial > Plant litter >...
GGTAAACGTACTGACATCGATGATTACCGCGTTACTAACAGAGGTGGTAAAGGTGTTAAAACCATTAACGTTACCGAAAAAACCGGTAATCTTGTTGCGATTAAAAACGTTACCGATGCGGATGACTTGATGATCATCAATAAATCAGGCATCGTGATTCGTATTGTGGTAAGTCAGCTTAGGGTAATGGGCAGAGCCACCCAGGGTGTTAGATTGATCAACTTAAAAGGCAATGATGCAATCGCTTCTGTCGCTAAAATTGAACATGAAGACGAAGCTGAAATTACTGAAGATGCGTTGGTAATTGATCCGGAAGCCGAAGGAAACGAAATCGTTGCTACTGATGATGAAGAAATTTCAGAGGAAGAAAACGAAGAAGAGGATTTAGATGAGGAAGAATCTGAAAGCGACGAGGAAGAAACTGAATAATAACAAACATAACTGTAGAACAAATTATAATTAAGATGAAGAAAGTACTTTTAAGTATGATATTTGCCAGTACAGCGCTACTTGCAAATGCGCAGAAGTCGGAAGTGGAAGCTGCCAAGAAAAGCTGGTCGGACTACACAATCAGTCAGAACGCAGGAAGCATTGATCTTGGCGCTTTGGCCAGTAAAATCAAATCTACCGGAGACAAAGCTAAAGATGCGCAAGCAAATGCCAAACCAACGTTAGCTGCTGACATGGCCATCCTGAACGCAGGTCTGGCGCATACAGATCTTGCTATTGCGCACGAGAAATCTAAAAACATGCCCACAGCATGGTCTTACAGAGCGTTATTGGCCTCACGTATTGCATTGATTGACACTACGGACATCGCCAATTCTATTGCGAAACAAAAGATCGCTTCTGAAGCTATACAAAAGGCTACAGAATTGAATACGAAAAGTGACAAAGCGGTAGAAACTGATGTTGCAGATGCAAAGGAATTTGTAGCTAACGCATTGGCTAACAGGGGGACAATTGCTTACAGAAAAAAGGATTATCCTGCAGCTTATGAAGCTTTTAGCGAAATGACTGTTAAAGATCCTAACGACACTGCAATGTATGTTAATGCTGGTCTTATGGCTAGGTTGTCACAAAAATATCCTGAAACAATTACCAATTATAGAAAAGCAATTGAGTTGGGTTACAAAGATTCTTACACGCTGTATAGCCAGATCATTGACGTAACGGTATCTGATTTGAAAGATAGCGTTAAATACCTTGAGGTTTTAAACGAGGCATCTGCTAAATTTCCTGACAGCACGATATTCATTGGAAGAATCACCGATTATTACACAAAAAAGGGTGATGTTGCGAAGTCTCAGGAAATGTTGAAGAAATTAGCGGATAAGGATCCTAAGAATCCGGTTTATCAATATTACATCGGTGAAACTTATTTCAAACAAGCGCTAACGCTTCAAGAGAAACGGAATAAAGTTGACGTGAAGAAAAAGAAAGAATATGATGATTTGACTGTTAAAATGATGTCGAACATTGATATGTCGTTACCATATTATAAAAAAGCGCTTGAATTGGATCCGAAATATGCAGACGCAGTGGATAAACTTAAGTCCATATATGGGTTTAAGAGTGACACGCCCAACTACGAGGCCATGAGCAAGTTGCTAAACACATTAGACAAAAAGTAATTATTGAATAGGAAGAGGGACAAAAAATCCCTCTTTTTTTTTAGATTTGGTATATGAAAAAGATTCCTCTTTTAATCCTCATATTTTTAGTCAACATGGGCGTTAAGACTGCTCATGCTCAGAAAAGTCAGTTGCAAATTGCGCGCAATAGCATTGGAAAACTGCAGGCTGCTATAAATAACAAGAAGGACAATAAAGCCCAGCTGGATATTCTGGGAGAAGGAGTGAGGGCTGCTGAAGCTGCTCAAAATGATAGGAAGACTAAAAAGTGGCCCGAAACATGGGCTATAAAAGCTTATCTAAGTTCTTATATCTCCATTCTGGATGGAGACGAAGGAAATTCAGATCGTTTTTATGGACTTGCAGTAGATGCCATAGATTCTGCAAAAAGATTGGATAAATTTCAAGACAATGCCAGGTTAGTAGAGGCCTCGATCTACAATATCAATATCAAAAAGCAAAATAAGGCAAACAATGCCTTTAAAAATAATGACTTTACTACCGCTTTTAATCTCCTGAAAGAGGTAAGTGATTTTTTCCCAAAAGACACCTCGCTGGCGATCAATACCGCATTATCTGCGCAAAATATCCGTGCGTTTGACAGTTCTTTAATCTACTTTCAAAGAGCGAAAGACAATGGTGCAAAAGATCCGGCGATCTTCCAAACGCTTTCGAAATTATACTCTTCAAAATTCGAACAGGAAAATGCGTTAAAAGCGTTAGAAGAAGGTATCGCGTCTAATCCATACAACGCCAATCTAACAAACGACTACATCAATCTTCTTTTAGACAACGAAAAGTATGCTGAAGCTATTCGTGTAATTGAACAGAATCTAAAAGTCACTACAAATAACAAATTGTTATTTTTCTTGTACGGATATCTTCAACAGAAAGCTTCAGGCTATAATACCGCAACACTTGCTTACAATAAAGCCCTGGAGCTGGATGAAAACTACTTTGATGCGTTATATCAATTGGGATTGGCGTATGTAGATACGGCCAACGAAGCTTTGAAAGCGAAATCCACAGATGGCAACCAAAAGTTTGCAGCTTCGATTAATCGTGCTGAAGTTGCTTTACTTCAGGCTCATGAGATCAATCAGAATGACAAATCCACCGTGGAACTCTTAATTGAGATTTATACCAGGAAGAACAAGCTTGATAAAGTTCAAGAGCTCAAATCAAAACTAGAGGAATTTTAGAATTCTTGCCTGAATAGGTGGAGGTAAAGGAATAAACTTAATCCTACTTAACATAATATTAATTATAGGACATTTATAATAATGTTAAATCGACCAATCAGGAGCATCCAGGACTTCTTGCTGAGCACTTATGTAGCTGATGGTTTACGGATAACATTTGGTGTATTGTGCCCGTCGTTGATTCTGGCACAATTTGGAATGCTGAAGCTGGGCATGACTTTATCACTTGGTGCACTTTGCGCAAGTGTCGTAGATTCCCCGGGACCAATCGTACATCGCCGAAATGCCATGTTGATCACAACCGGCTTGATTACCATAGTTTCACTGGTGGTTGGATTAAGCAACAGCAATATTTATTTCATTGGTGCGCTGCTCGTACTTTGCAGTTTCATATTCTCGATGTTCTTTGTCTACGGTTTGCGGGCTGCTTCTGTCGGAACAGCGACGCTGTTGATTATGGTGCTTAGTATTGACGACATTCGTCCCTGGGATGAAGTGATACTGTATTCTGCACTGATCTTCGCAGGTAGTCTCTGGTACACCACACTAAGTTACATTTTCTACAGAATTAGACCTTTCAGATTAGTACAACAGACCTTAAGCGATTCCATACATGAAATTAGCGAGTTTTTGCGTGCAAAAGCCAAATTCTACGGTCAACACACTGACTATGATAAAAACTACGCAGAACTACTTCAATTACAGGTACTTGTTCACGAGAAACAAGATGCAGTTAGAGATGTTCTTTTCAGAACCCGTGAAATCATTAGAGACTCCACGCCTGAAGGTAGATTTTTATTACTGGTTTTTGTAGACATGGTTGACCTCTTTGAACAGGTCATGTCTACCTATTACAACTACCAACAGTTGCATGAGCAGTTTGATAAGTCTGGAATTCTCACCCATTATGAAAAGGTGATCATCAGAATAGCTGATGAACTTGACGACATTGCTTTTGCGCTGAAAACGGGAGGAACCCCTATCCTACCGCAATCGCTTTCTGCAGAGGTCATAAAACTTAAAGAAGAGATCCTGTTGCTGGAGCAGAACAATACCGCAGGGCAGTACAGTACGCTGGGAATTATAGCCCTTAAGAACATAGAGGTAAACATTGAGAATATCCTGTCCAGGGTGAAGACGGTAAATGGTTACTTTAATAAAAACGAGAAGAAAAACCTGAAGGCCAGAGCAGTCCAGGTGGATAGATTTGTGACCCGGAAAAGCATAGATTTTAAGGAACTTCTGGAGAATATAACTTTTAGCTCCTCCGTGTTCAGACACTCCTTGCGGGTTTCTATTGTAATGCTTATTGGTTTTGTGGTCGCCAAGAGTTTAAACTTTTCTCACAGTTACTGGATCTTGTTAACCATTCTGGTGATATCAAAGCCCGGGTTTAGTTTAGCTAAGCAACGCAATTATGAACGGCTGATCGGGACTGTTATAGGTGCATTTATAGGTATGGGCATCTTAGTTTATGTAGAAGACAGGCATGCACTATTTGTCATTCTACTCATTTGTATGATCGGTTGCTATAGTTTTCAGCGTAAAAATTACGTGGTTAGCGTGCTTTTTATGACACCGTATATTTTGGTTTTGTTTGACTTCTTAGGCATGGGAGGTTTGTCATTAGCAAGGGAAAGAATCTATGATACTTTGATCGGCTCTGGAATTGCCTTGATCGCAAGCTATTCTCTATTTCCAAATTGGGAGCACGAAAAGTTAAAAGAAGGTATGCTCGATATGCTCAATGCCAATCTTCAGTATTTTTATCAGGTGACTCTATTTTATAGTGAACAGGTTACAGAGCTGACGAATTACAAAGTCGCAAGGAAAGAAGTTTATGTGGCATCCGCAAACCTTGCCTCGCTCTTTCAACGCATGTTTTCTGAGCCAAAAAGTAAGCAGGTCATGATTAAGGAACTGCATCAGTTTACCGCGCTAAATCATCATTTGTCTTCCTATGTGGCCACGCTGTCCCTCTATAACAAGGACCATGCTTTTGTGCTGGGTAATTTTGAGAATCTGAAACCTATTATTCAAAATACCAATTACTTGCTTAATCTGGCCACGGAGAATCTGCTCAAACACAGTGACGAAACCAGTAATGTACCGCTTATTCGAAATACCGTAGTACCAGAATCCGAAGTTCAAGGCGGCATGGTCATCTATGAGCAATTCGAACTGATCCAAAAGGTAGCTTACGATATCTTCAAATTGTCAGAAAAAATCCGCCTGTGAAACTATAATGGTGATGCTTTGTTATACCAGCAATCATTATTAGAATTTAAACAGTTATGGAAAAGTTATATACAGGTTCAGTAACCGCCAAAGGCGGCAGAGATGGCCATGTTAAATCAAGCGACGGAATTATAGATTTTGAAATTAGAAAACCAAGAGAACTTGGGGGACAAGGTGGTGCCACTAATCCTGAGCAACTCTTTGCTGCTGCCTGGGGTTCTTGTTACCTGGGTGCATTGGGATCAGTTGCTGAAAAAGATGGTGTAGATGTGTCAGAAGCGACTGTAGAGGTCCACGTATCCTTTAATCAAGATGGAAATGCTTACCTGTTGTCTGCCGATCTGGATGTTCACATACCAGGTATCAGCACTGATGAGGCACAGAAATTAGCAGACAAAGCCCACAAAGGTTGTCCGTATTCTAAAGCCACAAGAGGAAATGTAGAAACGAGGATTACAGCTATATAGCTGTAACCTCTTCCTGATTAACTAAAGTATTTATTGGCCTACCGTTTTTGAAAGCATCTCTGGTTGTTAATCCCAGAAGTTCAAACATGGCCATATCGTCTACGAAAGCCGGATTTGGAGTGGTCAACAACTTATCTCCCGCAAATATTGAACTTGCACCTGCCATAAAACAAAAAGCCTGTTCCAAGGTACTCATCTCATTTCTTCCTGCAGACAAACGTACAACGGAGTTAGGCATCACTATTCTTGCCGTTGCAATCATTCGTACCATATCCCAGATCGGCACTCTTGGCTGATCTTCTAACGGAGTTCCTTTTACTGGAACCAAAGCATTAACCGGAACAGATTCTGGATGAATTTCCATATTTGCCAAGGTCTGTAACATAGAAACTCTGTCTTCTGTAGTTTCACCCAGTCCGATGATACCGCCGCTACATACCGTTAACTTCGCTTTACGAACGTTTCTAATAGTATTCAGCCTATCATCATAAGTACGGGTTGAAATTATTCTTTTATAATCGTCTTCTGAAGTATCTATATTGTGGTTATAGGCGTATAGTCCTGCATCGGCCAGACGCTGTGCCTGATGTTCGGTAAGCATACCAAGCGTACAGCAGACTTCCATATCCATATCATTAACAGCCTTAACCATGTCAATTACCCGATCAAAGTCACGGTTGTCGCGAACTTCTCTCCAGGCAGCGCCCATACAAAGACGTGAAGCGCCTCCCTCCTTCGCTTTTACGGCTGCGCTAACCACTTGGCTTACCTGCATTAGCGGCTGGACTTGAAGATCGGTATGATATCGGGCAGCTTGTGGGCAATAGGAACAGTCTTCAGCACATCCGCCTGTTTTGATAGATATTAAGGAACTTACCTGAACTTCATTATAATCTTTATTGTCTCTATGAATGGTTGCCGCTTCATAAACAAGATCAAGAAAAGGCTTGTGATAAATTGCAGAGATTTCCTCTTTTGTCCAGTTGTGTTTAGTTGGTTGCATATGTAGAAATTTATAATAAAAGTTTGCTGGCTAAGCCAAGTAAAAGCAAAAATCCGAAAACATCGGTAAAAGTTGTAATAATAATTGAAGAAGCAATGGCGGGATCAATTCCGACCCGCTTCAATATCAATGGTATTCCTGAGCCTGTAATTCCTGCTATAAGCAGATTACCGGTCATCGACAGGAAAATAACCAGTCCTAGCATCGGACTAGAATCGAAGAAATAGGCAAAAACGAACACGATTGCCCCAGTTACTGCGCCATTAATTGCACCTACAGTAAACTCTTTCAAAACCGTTCTATAAGCCTGGTTGTCTGTCAGGTCATTCAGGGAAATCCTTCTGACGGTTACTGCTAAAGCTTGAGTGGCTGCATTTCCACCCATACCTGCGATGATGACCATGTAGGCAGATAAAAGCGGGAAAAGCTTTATGGTTGGATCAAAATGACGAATAACTGCAGCAGCCAAAAAAGCTGTACCCAGGTTTAGGACCAGCCAAGGTAAACGTGATTTAACAGCCTCTACCCAATTACCGCTCAATTCCTCATCTTCTGATACACCGGAGATCTTTAAAAAGTCCTCGGTATTTTCGTCTTCTAAAACATCGATGACGTCATCAAAGGTCACCCGACCCAAGAGCCTCATATCCTTATCCAAAACCGGAATACTGGTGATATTGTATTGCGAAATGAGCTTAGCTACTTCTTCCTGGTCGGTATCAGGATAAACCCATGCGACTTCTGCCTTTACAAGTTCAGTAATCTGGACATTTCCTTTAGCTTTAATGATGTCCTTTAATGAAACAATACCTTGAAAGATATTGTGATCATCAATAACAAATATGGTATAAAACTCTTCAATCTCTTCGCTTTGGCGAATGATCTCATCGATTGCATCTTTTTTGGTGAGGTTCAGGTTGATCCTGATGAACTCCGTGTTCATCAATCCACCAGCAGTCTCCTCATCATAACTCATCAGGTTACGAATGCTGCTGGCATCATCTTCGTTTAAGTCCTCTAAGATTTCTTGTTGTTCCTGTTCATCAAGCTGAGAGATGATGTCGGTTGCATCATCATAATCAAGTTCCTCAACAATCTCGGTTCTCTTATCAGGATGCATCTGTAACAGAAGATCCTCCGGATGTGATTCCTCATGCATCTCGGAAAGCACCTCAGAGGCGATCTCTACTTCCAGTAAGTTGATGATCCGCTCCCTGTCTTCAGCCGTAATGCTTTCGAACAGTATGGCAATCTCAGACGCATGGTATTCCTCCAAAACAAACTGAAGCTGCTGGTCGTCACCACTTAAGGCGAGCTTTATCTTAGAAACATCGGTTTTGTCCAGATCAAACGATTGCATACGTCGATAAAGGTAAGAATAATAGCTACTATTTAAACCATCCTTTACGCCAGAAATATATGATTTGTGCCACTGCAATCGCGCCCATAACGATCATAGTATAGAGGTAGCCATGTTCCTGATAGAGTTCCGGCATGTTTCCAGGAAGTAGTTTTCCGGTAACAGGATCTTGTTTTGCAAAGTTCATTCCGTAGATACCGGCAATAAAGGTTAAGGGTATGAAAATAGAAGAAATAATGGTCAATACTTTCATGATTTCATTCATTCGATTGCTGATGACTGATAGGTACATGTCTATATTACTAATGGAAATCTCTTTAAGTGATTCTACGATATCGATAATCTGGATACAATGGTCATAGGCATCTTTTACGAACATTTTGGTTTGATCGCTGATGAGCGGACTGTCCGTTCTCAGGATGTCATTTAGTTTGTCTCTTTCCGGCCAAACTACCCGTCTGATACTGATCAGGTTCCTTTTGATGACCTGTGTGTCGTACATGATAGACTTGTCGGGCTTATCGAACAATCTGTCTTCAATGGCGTCCAGATCTTCCCCCCATTGTCTGAGTATTTCGAAATAAGTATCTACAATGATATCCATCAGCGCATACATGAGGTAACTTGCACCTGCAGTTCTGATGTTCCCTTTTCCCGCTTCAAGTCTGCTCCTTACGGGTTCCAGGCAATCTTCATAGGTCTCTTGAAATGAAATTATGGTGTTACTTGTCAAAATAAAAGAAACCTGGACGTTGTCTAAATCTCTATTGTGGTCAAATCTCAACATCCTGCTGATCGCAAACACATACTCGGAATATTCTTCCAGCTTTGGCCGCTGGTAGGTTCGGGTAATGTCTTCCAAAACCAACTTGTTGATATTCAACTCACTATTGAGTGTTTCAAATAGCTCGGCTGACCCAAAGCCTTTGATTTCCAGCCAAAAGGTGAAGTTTTGATTCTTGATAATGTTAAGCGCTTCACGCATCGTTGCCGCATCAACTATATCATAAGTGTCTGCATTGTATCGGTAAACTTTGATTTGCGGTGCTAATGCGTGCTCATCAATGTAAATTAATCCGGGGCTGGAGCCAGCTTTTGGTAATGAAAACCGTTTCTGGTGACGACGTTTTTTTACTGTACTCATTGATCTAGAAAAAGGATTTTGCTTGTGGACCCTGATTGAATAACAAGTCTACAATACTTAGGTTTGGCTTAAAACCCTCCCGATCATCAAATACCTGGAAGTAGGGTTTCGCATCACCATTAAGTTGCTTGTCTTTCACAGGAAACTTGCTCCTAAAATCAAAGGTTTCTGAATACGTTTTAAAGTATTCATCAGTATACTGAATTTCAGGATTAAGCTTCAGCTGTTTTAGTACCCAGTTGAACAGTTCCATATTCAAGTCAAACAGGAACTCATATTTTTTAGTAAAAAATATGTTGAATTCATTTTCATAATATTCGAAGTAAGCGGAATTGCGGTAACAGCTTTCGAAGCTCTTCCAGTGAAGTCGCTGCCAATTGAACTCATCACTTATCCGCACATCTCTCACCCGGGTATGAACTTTTGATCCTTTAATAACCGGAACCATCAAGTCTAGTGTGCCGTTCGGTGAATAAATGGAAGCTCTGTTCCTATAGGTTTGCTTTGGAAAGTGTTCCTGAATCTCTAATTTAAAGTCGTAATTACATTGCTTTAGTCCAGAAAAGTAAGATACAGGGGGAATATAAAAAATTGGGAATATAGCTGAACTTTCCATCTGATAATTTATGTTTGCAGTCTCAACCCGCAAAATAATGATAAAAAAAAGCTTTTCTTATATAGGAATCTCTTTTTTAAACTTTTTGTCCCTGCTCCCACTCTCGGTACTTTACATCATGGCAAAGGGAGGGTTTTTATTTATCTACTATATTTTGGGTTATAGGAGACTGGCGGTCAGAGAGAACCTCATCAACTCGTTTCCTCAAAAATCCCTGGCTGAAATCATCGCTTTGGAAAAGAACTTTTACAAGTATTTCTCCAACCTTGTATTTGAAGTCATTAAACTTTACAGCATTTCAGACAAAGAGCTATTGGAAAGGGTGAAGTTTAATAATCTGGATCTTGTACAGGGTTACATCGAGCGCGGTGAAAGTGTGATTGCCTGTACCGGTCATTATGGGAATTGGGAAATGGGTATGATGGCACTCGGATTAAAAATCAAGGACACTGCTTATGTTATTTATAAGCCATTGTCTAACAATGTATTCGATAAGTGGTTCTACAAAACCAGAACCAGAACGAGTAATTTTTTCATTCCCATGCGTCAAACCCTACGCTCGATGGCCTCCACAAGAAACAAGACAACCATGTATTGTTTTGCAGGGGATCAAACACCAGTAAAAGATGAAGCCCGCGTTTGGATAGATTTTCTAAATCAGCCTACCCCTGTACTTCCTGGAATTGAGAAAATAGCGCTGCAGACAAATAGACCTGTCATCTATTTTAACATGCAGCTGGTAAAGAGAGGGTACTACGAAGTGGATTGTTATCTGGTGACTGAACAACCAAGCAGTACGGTAGAGGGAGAAATCACAAAAAGCAACTTTAAGCTGCTGGAAAAAATCATAAATAACGAACCCGCCTATTGGCTTTGGAGTCACCGGCGTTGGAAACATAAACCTGAAAACCTATAATGGCATCTCCTAGCGTAGCGGTAGTAATTTTGAATTGGAATGGGCAAGCGCTGTTAAAGCAGTTTCTTCCTGGTGTGGTGGCGTCTGTGTATGATAATTTAGAAATTGTTTTAGGAGACAATGCGTCAAATGATGATTCAGTTGCTTTCGTAAAAGAGCACTATCCCGGGATTACCATTATTCAAAATGATAAGAACTATGGATTTGCTGAAGGATACCGAAGAATTCTCGAACGAGTGACGGCCGATTATTACGTCTTGCTTAATTCGGATGTAGAGGTGCCGGGTGATTGGATTAGACCCGTTATCGCATTGATGGAAAGTGATCCACTTATCGCTGCTGCTCAGCCAAAAATCAAGTGGCAAAAACAGAAGCAGACGTTCGAATATGCCGGGGCGGCTGGAGGGTACCTGGATATGCATGGCTACCCTTTTTGTAGGGGCAGGATTTTCGATACCATCGAACTGGACACCGGTCAATACAACGATGTCAGGGAAATTTTTTGGGCGAGCGGGGCAGCACTTTTTATTCGAAGTGATTGCTGGAGAGAGGTTGGCGGTTTAGACCCTGATTTTTTCGCGCATATGGAAGAAATCGACTTGTGCTGGAGGTTAAAAAACCTGGGATATAAAGTTGTTTATTGTCCGAATGCAGAGGTTTATCATGTGGGAGGTGGAACACTCAATGCAAATAATCCCTATAAGACCTATCTGAACTTTAGAAATAACCTGATTATTCTACAAAAAAACCTGCCATTGGGTGATGCTTATTTCAGGATATTTATCCGGTTTTTTATGGATTTCATCGCATGGATACACTTCATTGCTGAAGGAAAAAGCGACTTTGCCATGGCGGTAAGCAAGGCTCATTTTCATTTCTTTAAGCATTTTTGGCGCAACGCCAGGAAACGTACAGGAAATCAAAAGCCATTTATGCAACATGCGGGTCAGTACAGGTCGAGTATAGTGTATGCTTACTTTATCCAAAAAATAAAGCACTTCTCCCAATTACCTAAATAGGCGAATGCAGGAAGCTTTCTAGCGCTAACCGATAGCCATCCATTCCAAATCCGGTAAGCACACCCCTGCAATTTTTGCCAGTAAGAGAAGTATGTCGAAACTCTTCTCTTGCATAAATATTAGAAATATGTACTTCCACAACGGGGGTTTTAATGCCGGCGATCGCATCTGCGATAGCTACAGAAGTATGCGTATAGGCACCTCCGTTTATAATGATACCATCGTAATCGAATCCAACTTCATGGAGTTTATTAATGAGTTCACCCTCCACATTACTTTGATAATAATCAATCTGAATGATCTCATACATTTCCCTGAGTTTAATCAAATAATCTTCAAAAGATTGACTTCCGTAGATGCCCGGCTCGCGCAGGCCCAAAAGATTTAGATTTGGTCCGTTAATAATTTGTATCTTCATCTACCCAAACTTAGCCTTAAATAACTAAAGAAAAAAATTTATTACGTGATCAACCCGTTGCATTTACGATTCTATAAAACCTTTTTAAGATTGGAACGGTCCATGGCTGCAAACACAATTAGCGCCTATGTGAATGACCTCTCGAAGTTTGAGCAGTATCTGGAGTTTGCCAACAAAAACCTTGATTTAAAAGACATTACCACCACTGATCTAAAGCATTTTATTTCCTGGATCAACGAACTCGGAATGCAAGCTTCTAGCCAATCCAGAGTAATCTCTGGCTTAAAGTCTTTCTTTGGGTTCCTTTTACTGGAGGGTATAATTACAGAAGATCCAACGCTCCTTCTAGAAATGCCCAGGATCACTAAAAAATTGCCAGACACGTTGAATGTCGAGGAAATTAATGCCATCATTAGTGCTGTCGACGCCTCGAAGCCCGAAGGCATCAGAAATAAAGCGATATTGGAGGTGCTATATGGCTGTGGTTTGAGGGTCACGGAGTTGACCACCTTAAAAATATCAAACCTCTACCCTGCTGGTGAATACCTGAAAGTGATCGGAAAAGGCAATAAGGAGCGTATCGTTCCAATCGGTTCCATTGCCTTAAAATTGCTGAAGATTTACCTGGAAGAGGTTCGCATTCACATTAGCATAAAAAAAGGCTATGAGGATTATATTTTTTTAAACAGACTGGGCAGCACCTTGTCAAGGGTGAGTGTATTCAATATCGTGAAAGAAATGGTAGAGAAGGCAGGCATCAGCAAAT
>Ga0247814_10001686_pt1 | contig 12774 bp, 12 predicted proteins | sample UWRJL179409R1_FD_179947 | JGI IMG/M metagenome (GOLD analysis project Ga0247814, IMG submission 179947) | Plant litter microbial communities from Arlington Agricultural Research Station in Wisconsin, United States - UWRJ-L179-409R-1 | ecosystem: Environmental > Terrestrial > Plant litter >...
CAGTATGGATAGCAAATTCACAAGCAGTAGCAAGACTCAGCCTTTCCATTCCAACAGCGCTTATGGGTTAAAGATGGCCTTCCAACGGGTCGTCCCAGGTCTTCCTGAGGGCCGGCTGGAGCGACCCAGTGGCCACGGGTGGTTTGTGGAACAGAGCAGCTATGGAAGTGTATTGCTGTGTTGGTAGTAGTAATGTATAGCATCCCTGAGCTGACGGTGTGGTACCCATGTACATGAAGGCTCCGGAGTTTTTCGTTGGCTTCTCTGGCGCGATTACAGGGGTAATTGGGATGGGAAAGGAATTGATTTCGCCTGTTCAACAGGCCCGCGTGGCCTATACCACCCTTTGAGGCTTGAGGCCGTCCTGAACGACCCAAGGCTGAAAACCCCAAAAACATAGTATAATTCCGCCTGAGGTGTGACCTTCCCAACAGCTGTTATGCTTCTTGTTGCTCGCGGGGCTTTCTAAGATCCTGATGCCCATGACAATGCTCCTTCACTCACATAAATTGGCCTCTTTGCAGCCGGAAGAGGAACACACGAGGAGTGAGGAGGAGTGAGGAGGAGTAACATGTTGGCAAGTCGGTGCCTTCGCAAGATTTGCAACAACTAACTTGACCAGGGAGGGTGAAGAAGGACAGAAGTTGGCGTTCACAGATCCCCGTTTGTGACGCCTCTTTTGACTATGCATCAGTCGAAGTCCAACATGCCAATTGAATCCTCAATCCGTATTGGATATCCCCCAAATGATCACAAATTCTTGTGAAGAAAGGGGCTGCTGTGAATCACCTCACGTGAGTGCCACAATGCCGATATGAACTTCCAAAATTCACATCCCTCTCGGCCAATGTTACCGTTTACCTTCATGAAGTCATATTAAGGAGGTGTCAAGGTTTCCCGGCAGTGTGACATAGTGGCGATGATGAAGTGTTCACTAACGGGCATGAGGGGTTCGTTCCCTCGGTGAGCGATCAGCTTAGAGGCTTGATCATCCCATATGCTACCTCAAATATCATACTTCATACTCAGAAATACTCTAACATTATTCTGAGCGATTCAACTTAGCCGCCACATTACCCCTATCATAAAGATGTGCTTCAGACTGGGTGAGGCACCTCAACTCACAGATAGGGAAAGGAAAAGGGCTCAAGACAATAGGGTAGCTCGACTTCAAGACTCATTTTATGTTGCATTATCTTTCATTTGTATCCTTGAGATTGCACAGGTGGAATCCAAGTAGATTTTAGGCATTATCCAAGATTTTATTTCCAACCAGATATCTGGTGCTGTGCCAGTTGTTCTCACTTTCGCCTTCTCTTGCATTGCTGCCTATTGCAGATCGAGCACAACTCTGCCAAGCATTTTACCCTCTGCCATTTCTCTAAATACTTCTGTTAGATTCTCCATCTTCTCAATCCGTGTGCGTGTCTTCACAATGCCTCTAGCGGCCATATCAAGAACCTCAAGGACCTCGCGCTGATTACCTACCGCGGAGCCCTTGATGGTCCATTCTTGAGCTACCTATTTATCCGCATCAATTAGACTAAGTGTTATTTTGAAAGATCAGAATGACCGTGGGAAATTTGCCACCCGCCGTAGAGTTCACCTACCATTGCTGCGGGATATGCATTTGCAACTACACTGGACATTAGCAATCCGAACTACATAGGAGCCATGACACATGCGTTAAAGTAATCGTAGCCCCTGAACAGTTGTGCAGAATGGCAGAGTTACTTCTAAAATGAATACAGGCTTTAGCTTGCGATAAGATAACTAAGACTTACTTGGTTTACTGTCTCCTTCAGGCATTCCCACGCACACCAAAGTCCCACCAAAACGCAAAAGGCTGAGGGCTTGGGCATAGGCTCCATTTGAAGCAGTGCAAACAATCACAGCGGACGCACCAAGACCTCCAGTAATCTTCTTGACTTCCTCAGGCAACGTTTTGTCATCGAATTTCGTGATATCGAGGAATGCCTCAGCGCCGCATTCGTTGACAACCTCCTCCTTACTTCCATGATCAATTCCAATTATGCGTAGAGCCATTCCCCTGGAGCCGATTTGAACGGCAAGATGGCCCTAAGTTTGGTCAGCCGCAGCTCCTGGTAAACATGGGTAGAGCTTCAAACCAGGCCACCTCCCGCGCCAGCTTCATTCCAAATGTCAGCCAAGTCAAATATTTCAGGTATGTGGAAACACTATACCGACAACTACCCACTGCCCGCTCTTAGCAGACGACTTTCGCAAGGCCGAGTACCTAAAATAAATTAGTAGACGTTTCTCCCGCTACCGAGAGGCTTTGGGCTCGCTTAATTTCATGCGGCCGTGATGCGGCCCCTTTTTGCGGTGAAAAGGGGGCTGAGACGAATCTTATATCAAGAGTCACTCACGAAGTTACACCTGCGCACAACATTGGGGCTGCCTCCTCTGATTTTAAGGCTTCTGGGATTGGCGTGACATAATTTGCGGGTGCAAGTGCGTATTGCTGAAAAGTTCCTGGGTCTGTTAGACGGCCGTTAGTATCCACTTCATCTGCAATGGGTTATTGTTGAGTCACTTGCAGTAGTACCCTGATATCTTTTGATTCTAGAGGTACAATAGTTTAGATAGGCATCCATAAATGGGGATCAGTTTCCTGATGCTTCCTACAATGACTTACGAAGCATACGCCATCTTTTCCTTCAAGACAAGCTAAACAAGAACCGCAAGCGGATGCTATCCACTTGATCCCAACTCGGTCTCCGACCTTTACTCGGCCTGAAATTTGGTCAGCATCGAGGTATCGATTTCTATCAGAAATGTCAAAAAGCTTGAGGCACCATTCTGCCGAACACACCATTTTCAGACCCAGGACCAAGTTTATGGACGATACCAACTCCCTCGTGGCCACCAACTTGACCAGCTTGGACTGGAAAGGGCAGATTGGCCCATGAGTTCTCCATTACTCCCATGTCTGAGTGACATACACCCGAATGAGTCCTTGCATTGTTAAGCCCTGGAAATCCATTTGACTGGAAGTGAATAGCTCACAATCGAACCAACACATCTCCAGGCCCCGGCTCAGGCGTATCAAGCTCTTCAAGTTTAGTACTGATCGAACCAGGCTTGTCATAGACCATAGCCTTGTATTTCTTTGGAATATCGAACTTCATTTCAGCAATTGTTTCTGTTGCGGTAGCTGCCATGCTTGCGGTTTGTCTGGGAAATTAGTTGAAAGGGAAATATCTACAAAGATGGTTGATTCAGGTACTCGCTCTCTAAGCTACAATATATCAGGCCTATTGACTAGATTAAGCTGACCCAGCTACTCCCATTACCTCATTAGATCTCTTTACCCGAGGTTCTATGACACCAATAAGTGTGGGGTACATAGGTACATCACGTAAATTGCACAGTGCGGGGTAACAGGAGTACGCGGCACTCTAGAGTACGCGGCACTCTAAGTAACATTAGGCTTGTTTGGGTAACCTAAAGTCACGTGGGGCATATCTGATATTGATGTTGTACTGTACATAGGTTACTTCCTGCTATGAAGAACCTCTTCAGATCAGACTATCTGAATATATGACGATTTAATTGTAAATGAGTCTCTATGCCCCCTGTGACTACTGGACCATGACAGGCCAAGGGATAAAAGACTTGCGTTATTTGATAGTTATACCACTAACTATCTATTAGGCCATCATAAAGGTGTTTATATTGGTCCTTAGACAAAACGAAAACATCTCGTACAGTTTGGTGTGTTAGGATGAGCAGGGTTTGGAGGTAATCTCGCTTTCCAGTCAGCCACTTCCTATTGTCAGATGGAAAGCGCTTTATCTAACCTAATTGTGTCAATGGTCGATAATTTGAGGGTCTATAAAGAACTGCAATACAAGGTGTAATATGCAGTTAGTTACTCTCTCCGTAAGTATTATTGTAGTAACGCATGTCAATAGAATTCTTAAGACAGGAAAAGATATGTAGGGTTATATCGCAATCTCATGCTTGTTCTTTTAATGAACCCTCCTTGCCGCCAGACGCTATTTGTCAAATAAAGGTCGAAACTAATGCCATCCCAAACCAAGTCAATTGTCTGCAACATATCACTTGAAACAGTCTGGATAACAACTGAAGTAAACATTGAGAGACACTTCTAAAAGCTTAGTCCATCTCATTCTAGCTTCAATCCGCTTATCATACTGGTATTCACGAAGCTGGAAACTGTATCCTTTTGGCCTCCCCCTGAACAAGCACAGTCTTTAGCCGGACAAATAACATTGGCTTGGTCATGAAATGATCCATCCCGTTGGCAAAACACTTTTCTTTGTCATGTTCCGTGGCTTGGCCGGTTAAAGCAATGATATATCCTAGCTGGACTTGGTGGATTTGGGGAGTTTAAACAAGCTGCGTTCTGCTTCTCAAACTCTCTGATAAAGTTTAGCACTTCCAAACCCATCACACACTGGTATTGATAGATCTTGATCACATTAGCAGTTGCAGTTGCTCCAAATGATAAAGGAGCGCATAATGCTCATAAATATCAAGTCAAATGGTTTGCCAGCGAATTCGACCATTTCAAATGCTTCCAGGCCATTTATTGCTCGGCTAAGAATTTTATACGCTGCCTTTTTCAAGTATGCTTTAAGAATCCCTAGGTTTATAGCATTTTAATTGACGAATAGAAGCATAGGGTGCCATTCCTTGATAGATGCACTCTTTATCTTTTGTCCTCTCACGTTCAAGTTTCTCTGCACAGTGCTTTTCAAATCGTCTTCTGTCTTGCTTTCGGTGGCGATTCCTTTAATTATCACACTAGAGATACGATCCGGAACAGGTGCCCTAGATGCATTTGATTTGCTCGTCATCCGAGACATGATCTTTCTGGTAACGCTCTGATCACCACTGGATATCTTCTCGTCTTTTTTCATTGAATGCATCTGATGTCGTTGACGTCTTTCCCTCAAAACTAGAGGCACTAGAAGTCTGTCTACGAGTCCATAAACTTAACATTGACTTTGCTAGTCTACAAGAACCATTATATTTCAACGCATCCTCACTTTGTGATGTTAATGACCCTATTCTATAAAATTGTCGCTACCTCTCACCATCTCACGCCCAGGAACCTTGAGATATAAAACATAAATGAGAAGTCAGATAAATGCTGCCTCGGATACATACTACCAATACTATATTTATATGGACTCTACTGGGGGCTCATATCTTTTTTATATCTGGATAAGAATGGCTAAGAGAAGAATTCCATTCCATGATGATCGATTCCCTTCTCGTCAATACTGGCACGAACACCTTGGCACAGGGCCACTCTTTTTTGGCTCCTATTTTGAGTTGGATACCGGTTGAGTTTCTTCAACTACAGAATCTTGTAACGCGTTATGCACAGCGGTTGGAGCATAGCCAAGCCCACTCCCAAGACGTAAGGAGCTTTTGATCAAATTGTGCAAAAGTAAGGTTCTGTTTACGAAAATAAATTCCCTGCTTTGCGAAGGCTGGTGAGAGTCAGGTTTATTGATTGTTTCTTGGCCGTGATTTAGAAGTGCGTTGAAGAATAATAAGTCTTGAATACCAGTCGCAGTTTTTCTATTATTGATGGTCACGAATTTTGGTGCTTGATCCCAAGGCTCTGGTATGTTCGTCGTTGTAATACATTAGAAGTCCACCAGCAAGCATAAAATAGTCAACTTCACTATGTTTTTCAGATCACTTATTAACTGGATGATATACTCGAAGAATAACCTGACTAGTATCTAGAACACCAAGACGACTCAAATAGTATTCAACTTCACAGGTATTAAAGATTGATAGAAGTATACCATCTGATGGGTGGTTCTGAAAACCAGCGGCGTCAACCATAGGATGCAAAATATGAGAAGGCCCAAACGCCCGAGGTAGCTCAGTATCCCTTAACCAGGTCGACGTTGGTGAATGGTTCATGAATATTGCCCTAGTTAGGAGATGAAGGGCTGTATACCCGATCCTAAGAACCAGCGCACGTTGAAAAGGAAGCTCTTCGTGGGTATCATACAAAACCCTCCATTGAAATGCCACAGTTGCAAAAGTCGTCAATTCTGCAGACCTAGTAATGAAATCTAATAGTGCCGTAGCACATTATCAAGGTTATTTCGACAAGTGGGTAACCAAAGGATTTGTCATCCGCAGCAATTAACACTGCTGCATCGTTCTAGGTAACGAAATTAGGTATATGGCCAAAACCATCCATCTCCTAGAATGGAATTGGAATACAAAGCACTATTATATAGCAGCGGAGTTATTGGACGCCTGCTTGAAGGGGCATTCGGCTGTCTATCCAGTTGATTGCTCACACACCATCAGCTGAAGTTTAGCTCTGACTTTGACCAGTGTTAAGATGTCTCTATAATGATCCAGGGCTCTTTGCTACGTTAAGACCAACACTTAAGGTCTTGCTAGATCAATAATTTTGGGTGTTGCTTTAAGTAACTGTAGCAAATGGTGGTTCGCGGCTTAGTACGCCCTGTTCAACGCAGGCCACTGCCAGCCCATCAAATATCTCGCTCATATGCTTTACACAAGTCTCCTAGAGGAATCTCAACGTTTGAAATATACAATTTTCAACATGAGCATACCAGGGAAGAAATACGTGGTTCATATGATCTCGCTTCAGCTTTCTTTCGAAATCCGAAATTCTCTTGCGCTCGGCGAAATTGATCCCTTCATTGCTATCCAATTCTCAGCATTTAACGTGTGTAGATATCTACTCAAGGAATATTACGTCTGACAAAGTTTCGTCGGCCGCGGATTTGGGTGGCGGGCCACTGGCTCTTTTCTCCTTCTGGGTACCTGTATCCGGCATGTTAACATACAGGAGGAGATAGGGGTTCTCAGGATGAGAAGAAGGTTTTGTGAATAGGGAGGTTCTGTTAAGTTCGATATCAGAGTACTGCATCAACCTGATAAATCAGCCTCCTTGGCTTAGTGAACAACACTTGTGAATTCCTTCGACTCTCGATCTCGCTTACTGTAAAGCAGCCCCGCAATTCAGGGGCTCGGCTAGGCTCGATCTAGCCATTCCTGATTAATGGGAATGATTGCTTACAGATGGCTCCAGCTATCTATCTCGGCCTAAATGACTTGACATTAGTAAAAAGGCGAGTCGGCGTTAAACAAATCCATTTTGTTGAATCCTATCAGACAATTAAAATCCTCCATTATTCGCTGCTACCTAAATCTCAACAAATGGTCTTTTTTGGTTGATTGCGTCTCAGCGAAGAAGAAAGTAAGTAACTGCTTTGTTACGTAGCGTCGGATAGTAGATGGGCTTGAAGTAAACATTTCAAATTATAGTCTACCACTGCGGCCACTGCCTAAAGATGCATCTCTTCCTGAATTGTAAGTAGTCCCCCCTTCACAGACCCCCATTACCATCTCCTCGATCACCCGATCCAGTCCCGCTATAGCCTTTGAGACTGTCGCAAGGCACAAAGAAATATTCTACGAAGGCGACGTCCGTTCGTAGTCCATATACATCGTTGAAAGTACAATTGTCTGGAAGAAGTTGGGGAGGGAGACTAACGGTTCCCCGTACTCCAGTCTTGACAGTCGAAAGAGTGGTGTTGTAAATCATAATTTGGTTGTCACATGCAACCCCATCGGTAAAAACTGGCTGGTTCGTCACATTGACATAGCTTTTAGTTACTTAGTGCGTTTTCTATAGAGCTTGGAGTAAATTTAGAAACCTACAACGAAAGTGGCCATGGCCCAATATCCGGTTGTGCCATGAAATTAGTGGCGAATAAGAGTTTACCTGTGGCTGGCTCGTAGGCATTCAAGAATGTAGTCATAGAAGAGGCATCATATCCATAAGCTTCATCTACTGGGCTGAAGGTCGCTGGAAATGTGGGTGTTCCAAAGGCCATTGATCCAGCGATAGCAAGGGGATTCGTCTGTGTAATGAGTAGATAGCTTTTGTATGCAAAACTTGAATAGCCATCTCCAAGTAAGTCGACGAAGGGAAAGAAGACATGCATAGACTGAAAGTCCGGAATAGCTAGATCATGATCTAAAATTGCCTTGATAACGAGCTGTGAGTGTCAGTTATGCCTGCCTATTTTCGGTCCAGAGCTATAGAACCCTTACTGGATAGTGATCATTAGGAAAGTGGGGAAGCATCGTCTTGTAGCTCGAAGTCAAGATATTGTACTGGACAGGGATAATGCTCTGTCTAGTGAATTAGCAATGTAATTTATAGTTTGTATAGCAGGTTCGAGAGCCTAGCAGCAGTTCTTAAAGCCGGTTCATTATACTCTTTGACGTGTCAAACATCGAAACAAGCAACAAAGAAGTACCAAACTGCACTATTTCCTGACACAGCTCCCAGCTCCCAGCTCCTAGATCCACTATTCAAGAAATATATTTTGATAGGAAAGGACATACTCTCGCGATCTCATAGGGAATTGGTATTACTGCAACGGTTCCATTGATAGTACCAGTGATTGTGCCCTCTGGATAGTTGAACTTGAGTGGGTTTGAAGCAGATTCGGTGCTAGTTCCTAGAGCTCTAGTCGGCCAAGCAGATATGACCAGGGTGGAGCACAATGTTCTGAGTAGATAAACAAACATAGTGTAGGTAGCTTTAAGTGATGACGTGTTTTGATTGTTTGATGAGGAAATATATGCGTCTCTTAAATTTTTAGATTACTAGAAAGTCGCAATCGTCACTTATTCTGTGATTGAAGATACGGATGCAAAGTGCATTACACAGCTATGTCTTCTATGCAGCTTCTAGATCCAGTCATAGAGTACTTACTTTAGATATTTAGTACTCGGAATTACCAAACTTTGAGTTCGGCGTACCCTTCGCTAGCGATTGATCAAATTGAAGAATTATAGATCAGTCTGTTCAGATGGTTGAAACAGGATCAGCCAGATTGCCAGTGACCGAAAAGAAATCACAAATTGGGAGCAAAGAGAGCTTCAACGCTTGAAATATTTGATGCTTCGGGGAGCAGTAAACTTCTAAGGAGAAAAGGATGATCGATGGCAATTGCTTAGTCTTTGACAACCTTGAACCTGAGAATTATGTTAATAAAAAAAGGTGTCCCAGACTTTTTTTAGTTGCTAGGATAAGGTTATTTGGCCAATAGACTGCCAGCTCGCTGATGCTTGGGCAATCCTGGACCTTGCTCCCTTGCTACGTACCCTCGGTACGTACCTATGGGGTGCGGGTGAAACTGGCCTATTTTGACCAGGGCCCCTTAATATTTGTATTTTAAACAACATGAATCTTGACTCTTATTCTACAACACTATGGCTCCGAAATGTATTCGCAGATGGGCACGCTACTATATTCCTCTAATTGAATTATCTACGTCTTTCGGCGGCCATATTCAGACTCTATAATATTGCGGGGTCCTTTACGTAAAGCTTTTTGCTCAACGACTCGATATACAACTACCGAATATAATCGTAGAAGAACTAGTGTGGCACGTACACAACCCCGAATACTAGGATTAAAGTAACCGAGAAGTCTTACGAATATTCCTGATAATCTTGAACCTCGGGGCCGAAATTGTGATATTACGAAACAAGAATCTAATACGATTGCTACGTATCTGGATAACAATTTGATAGATATTGTAAGGTCTCAACTCTCCTTCCAAACACATTACCATAGTGTATTTAATACAGGGCCTCATTTAGAAGAGACAAATTGAGACACTTTCTACTATTTTCAAGCTACACCTTGTGAGGCCTGATAGATATTGACAATTAAGGAAAACTGATAGGACTCAGACGTCACTCCCTAAATTAGATAACTACCCATAGGAACAGACCTCAGACAGTCTTCAGAATATTAGACACTTTCTATCATACAAGACTTTTGTTGTGGCCTGAGGCACCCCAGGGTGGCCCCACATTTGTATTACAGTATATAGCATAGCTTCGTGAGAAGAGGCAATGCCTCTTCTCCTCCTTAGATTACACCGTATACAGAACCCTTCTTACTTTCCGAGGAATCTCCCCTCGCATTGTAATATATGGTCCCTAACAACTTTACATCGTGATGTCTGATAAAAGCCTTGGTTAGAAATATTTCGGGATTTGGGAGTGAATATACCTTAAACTATACATTTTAATCCTTCTAGCTATCAAGATATTACAGAAAGAGGTATTCGGAATACGTTATTTCGAGATGAAAAGATTATAAATGCGATTTGCGAGGAGGGAGAAAGATCTTACTAGGAAATAAGCCAATACACGAATTACCTGTAGAGATAAAGTATTAGAGGATAGACTAAAGGATAACGATTAGAAAGACGTAGCATTTTACGACGAATTTCATATAAGTCTTGGGCCATAAGTTACAGAGCGAATTAAGAGAAAACAAGGCCCGAAATATCGATATAAGTCAGCGAATGTCCACCGAAAGAAAGTTACAAGGATATACGTGCAAAAACCCGAGAAGAAAATCACTTACATCTTTTAAACGTATTTCTAGTTATTGAACTTGACTAGAGCATTATCATATGCTCTTGGGAGGCGCGACGTTAGAATTACGTTACTCGCAGCGCTTCTGTACCAACCGCTGCGGAGCCCTTTATTTCAACAGACTTGTTGCAGACGGCATGAAAACCTACATGACAAGGTTAGCTTAAAATTACGATCATATCAATCAGAGTGTGGCGGTTTGTTACGTTTGATTGCAATTAAGAACGTATCCAGAACCTCACATGAATTAAAAGGGGCGTTAGCGAGGAATGCAAGAAATGGCTTCCGGCCCACCACGGCCAGCCATTGTGGGCCGATATTGGGCGATTTTAAATCGGCCAACCCAATTGTCGGGGCTAATCGTGAGAACTAAATGCGGGCAGGCCACCAAAGGTGGGACAGATATGTATAAAATATATGATAGCAAGGAAGGATTTTCGGTTGTAATTCACTGCTAATTGCTATTTTTAAAATTGTCTAATAATGGCCGAGTATGACTTGCTAGTCCTAAACGGACTTGTTGTGACCGATCAAGAAACAACCGAATTAGATGTGGCTATCAAAGAAGGCAAAATTGCTAAGTTGGTCCCAAGGGGCATATTGTCGGTCGATAAGGCAACAAAGTGGATAGATGCAGAAGGAGGTATGGTCATGCCTGGTGGTATTGATGCACACGTTCATTTAGGTACTCAAACACCTCCATCTCCGAAGAAAGCATGAAGTGGCTAAATAGAATGATAGATGAACCACCTCTTTTCGGGAAAGGTGCAACAGCAGATAACTATGAGACTGGTTAGTTACGGAAGGCCTCTAAGTGCACCTGAGTCTGACTTCATAACTTAACAGGAACCAGATCAGCAATAGCAGGGGGAAACACAACCCTTATTACGTTCGCGCCCCAGAATAAAAAGGAGCCATCGCTGCTGGCATGTCTAGCAGCTACACACGCCAGAGCAAAAAACAACTGCTACTCAGACTATTCATTTCATCTAATATGCTCAAATGCTGGGCCGACGGCAATATCGGAATTTGCTGCCCTCCGTGAAGCTGGTATCTCGTCTCTCAAAATTTACATGACCTACCAAGAACTCCAGCTTCAAGACTCTGAGATTTTGGATGTTTTGTTTGAGGCCAGGAGGCAGAAGATCGTCACCATGATCCATGCCGAGAACGGCGCTATCATTGACTGGACTATCAAGAAACTTGAAGAGAAGAAGTTGTTTGACCCTAAGTATCATGTCACGAGTCACCCACCTGTCGCTGAGGTTGAGGCTACCTATCGAGCGATTAGTCTTAGTGAATTCCTAGATGTACCTATTCTTATTGTTCACGTGTCCTCGCCTGCAGCCGCCAAACATATTTCTGATGCCCAGAAAAGAGGACTGCCTGTGTATGGTGAGACTTGTCCACAGTATCTCTTTCTCACCAGAAAAGATCTAGACAAGCCAGGTTTCGAAGGAGCAAAATGTGTGTGCTCACCTCCCCCCCGAGAGGGAGAAGAGGATCACGAGGGAATTTGGAATGGGCTTGAAGATGGTACTTTTACAGTTCTCAGCTCAGATCATTGCCCATTCATTTACGACAGCACCAAGATGGGGAAAAAGAGTGTGATTACAGCTGAGTATCCAAACGGTCACTTCAAATATATTCCAAATGGATGCCCGGGGGTGGAGACCAGACTTCCATTGGCAATGTCTGCCAATCGCCTAAATCTCCAGAAGTTTGTAGAGGTGACTTCTACCAATGCTGCAAAACTTTATGGGTTGTACCCAAAGAAGGGGGCATTGATTCCTGGGGAGAGTGATGCAGATTTAACGATCTGGTATCCGGAAGGCCTAGAAGAGTTTCAGCTGAAAAATGAGATGTTGCATCATAATGTGGACTACACTCCATATGGTAAGTTGAATCAGGAACTGTATAGTCAAAATGCTAATAAAGCACAGAGGGGAGGACAATAAAACAGTGGCCAAGGTACACAGTCTTAAGAGGAGAAGTTGTATGGGATCGGGACAATGGAGGTATCATTAAACCTAAGGGATATGGTCAGTTCCTCAAACGGGGACCCAGTAGTTTAGCGGGACCTCGGAGTAATGAAGAATGGGATGTTCGGGATTTTTAGTAATCCTCTAACTACTTCTTCTGCACAAAATATTAGGAACCTCTTCTACAGACGATTCCATGTACTTCAGCTGTATGTTTTTCTCTAACTAACGCCAAACAGTCTCTATATTAACAGAAAGTTTGAGAAACAAGAAAGTGAACATGACAAACTTAAATTTTAATTACTTTAGATATATATATGCCAGC
>Ga0247814_10001689_pt1 | contig 12758 bp, 12 predicted proteins | sample UWRJL179409R1_FD_179947 | JGI IMG/M metagenome (GOLD analysis project Ga0247814, IMG submission 179947) | Plant litter microbial communities from Arlington Agricultural Research Station in Wisconsin, United States - UWRJ-L179-409R-1 | ecosystem: Environmental > Terrestrial > Plant litter >...
CATCGGCAGCAATAACTTTAAGCGATGTTATGGTGGCGCCATAGTTAATAAACGTGGCTTCCATGCCATTGCCATTACTTAATGTATAGCTGTCTACCCCTTTGCCATCAGGCAGGGTGCCAAATAATTTCGTAACACAATTAGGCGTAAAATATGAAATATTACTTTTTTCCATTTCTTTTTTAGGAATTACACAGCAAATGTAAAAATTAATCACAACCAACCATACCAGTACCTACCAGTTTTTGTATATTAGCCACCAGTTTAAACGTTGTAGCTATGAAACTAATTAATATAGACCCACATAAGAGCCTGCCTAAATACAAGCAGATCATACTTGCTATAGAGACCGCCATTGCCGAAAAGCGATTAAAAAAAGGCGACCACCTGCCCTCTATTAACAAGATAGCGCTGGAGTTCTCGCTCTCGCGCGACACCGTGCTGCTGGCCTACGAAGAATTAAAAAAACGGGGTATTATATACGCACGCCTTGGCAAGGGCTACTATGTTAAAAGTGAGGACTTTGCCTTTGAACAACGCATTTTTTTACTCTTTGACGAGTTTAACTCGTTTAAGGAAGACCTGTATAATTCTTTTAAGGAAACCATAGGCAACAGCGGACAAATAGACATCTTTTTCCACTACTTTAGCCTTGAAGTGTTTAAAAAACTGGTGGGCGAAAACAACGGCGATTACACCAAGTATGTAATTATGCCCACTACCCTTAAGGGCGCCGCTGCGGTTATAAAAACGCTGCCCAAAAATGATGTTTATATTTTGGACCAAACCACTGCCGAACTGGAAGATTACCCCTCTATACACCAAAACCACAGCAACGATATTTACAAGGCACTGGTGGCAGGAAAGCAAAAACTGGCAAAGTATAAAAACCTTATCCTTATTTTCCCGGCATTTAAACAGCCGCCCGGCATGCAGGAGGGCTTCCTTAAATTTTGTAAAGAGTACAATTTTAAGTATGAAATAATACCCGATTTCGAGAACCACGGCATAGAGCCGGGCGATGTATACATTATACCTAACGACCGACACCTGGTAAACGTTATAGAACAGGCACAGCTTCAGCATTTAAAAATAGGAAAAGATGTAGGCATTATATCCTACAACGACACGCCGCTAAAAAAAGTGGTAGAGAAAGGCATAACCACCATATCTACCGATTTTATGGCTATGGGTAAAATACTGGCCGAAATGATACTGGACCAGAGCCGCGAACAGGTAGAGAACAAAAGCAGGCTTATAGAGCGCAACTCGCTGTAAGTAAAAACAATATCATGCCTTTTTAATAAAAAAATGTAATCTGCAAAAAATATTATTTGCGGATATAAAAATTAATGCCTACACTTGTAGTCTTATTAACCATAAGTTAAAGACAAGGCTATGTTATTTTTAGGTATAGATTTAGGAAGTTCATCCATAAAACTTTCAGTGCTTAACGCCGAAAACGGTACTACCGTAGCGGCCATTACAGTGCCCGATTTTGAAATGGAAATGGTAGCACCGCAGTTTGGCTGGGCAGAGCAGGATCCTAACCAGTGGTGGGCATATATTAAAACCGGCATACAAACACTTGGCAGCAAGCATGGTGTAGACCTTAAAAAAATTGCGGCTATAGGCATTGCATACCAAATGCATGGCCTTGTGCTTACAGATGCAGCACTTAATCCCGTAAGGCCGTCTATAATATGGTGCGACAGCCGCGCTGCCGAAATTGGTAATGGTGCTTACGACCTTATAGGACACACTGTTAGCCAAAAACAAATACTGGGTTCGCCCGGCAACTTTACGGCGTCTAAACTTAAATGGGTTAAAAACAATGAGCCTGAGGTATTTGCAAAGGCTGCCCACATGATGCTTCCCGGCGATTTTATTGCGGCAAAACTATCGGGGGTGGCGCAAACAAGCACATCAGGATTATCTGAAGCAGCATTGTGGAACTTTACCGAAGGCCGCCTTGCCATAGAAATACTTGATGCTATGGGGTTACCTACAGCATTAATTCCTGAAATTGTACCGAGCTTTGGCAACCAGGCCACCGTTAGTGCTACCATAGCCAGTGAGTTAGGGCTGAGCCCAGATACAAAAATAACCTACCGTGCAGGAGACCAGCCTAATAACGCACTATCACTCAACGTGCTTAAGCCGGGCGAAATAGCCACTACGGCAGGTACATCGGCAGTAATATATTCGGTAACCGAGAAAGATGCCTATGATGCCAGCAACCGCGTAAACACCTTTTTGCATGTTAATGATACCGATGGCAAAAAGCGAAACGGTGTGCTTTTGTGCATTAACGGATCGGGTATTTTATACCAATGGCTGCGCAAAATAACCTCTATAGGCAATGAGAACGGTTTAATTTCTTACGATAAATTAAATACCGAAGCTGCCAAAGCCGAACCCGGAAGCAAAGGCCTGCGCTTTTACCCTTTTGGCAATGGCGTAGAAAGGATATTTAACAACAAGCCTGCTTTTTCCGGCATACAAAACCTCAACTTTAATATACACCAGTCGCCCGAACTGGTACGCGCTGCCTGCGAGGGTATCGTGTTTGCCATGAACTACGGTTTTGATATCATGAAAGAAATTGGCGCAGGCGGTAACGTGGTGCGTGCCGGTAAGGCAAACCTTTTCCTTAGCCCGGTTTTCAGGGAGGTGTTTGCTAATACTACCCAAACTACCGTAGAGCTTTACAACACTGCCGGTGCCGATGGTGCTGCGCGTGGTGCGGCTTACGGTTTTGGTTTTTACAATTCTATAGACGAAGCTTTTAGCAGCCTGCAGTGCCTGGAGCGCATAGAGCCTTTGCAAAAGCTATCTAACCAATACAGCGATATTTACAACGAGTGGAAGTTAAATCTTAATATTGAAAATAAACAAAATGAGTACAACAAAACAAGCCTACTTTAAAACGGTAGACAAGATAAAATTTGAAGGCCGTGACAGCCAAAACCCACTGGCCTTTAAATGGTATGACGAAAACCGCATAGTGGCCGGCAAACCACTTAAGGAGCATTTTAAATTTTCTATGGCCTGGTGGCACACACTTGTAAATACTGGCGGTGACCCTTTTGGTCCGGGTACGGAGAAACATTCATGGGACAGCAACGAAGATGCTGTAGCACGTGCTAAAGATAAATTAGATGCCGGTTTTGAATTCATGGAAAAACTGGGCATAGAGTACTACTGTTTCCACGATGTTGACCTTGTTGATGAAGCACCAACTTTAGAAGAATTTGAGCAGCGAGTTAAAGCTGTAGTAGCCTATGCTAAAGAAAAGCAGGAAGAAACAGGCATAAAACTACTTTGGGGAACAAGCAACTTGTTCAGCAACCCAAGGTATATGAACGGTGCTTCTACAAACCCTAACTTTGATGTGGTTGCGTATGCTGGTGCACAGGCAAAAATTGCGATTGATGCTACCATTGCTTTGGGCGGTGAAAATTACGTTTTTTGGGGTGGCCGCGAAGGGTACATGAGCTTATTGAATACCGATATTCAGCGTGAGCAGGACCATCTTGCACAGTTCCTTACTATATGCAGGGATTATGCACGTAGCAAAGGTTTTACAGGAACATTCCTTATAGAGCCTAAGCCAATGGAACCTATGAAGCACCAGTATGATTTTGATGCTGCTACATGTATTGGCTTCCTAAACAAATACAACCTTCAGGATGATTTTAAACTAAACCTTGAGGTAAACCACGCTACCCTTGCAGGCCATACTTTTGAACACGAAATGCAGCTTGCAGCCAATGCAGGTATGTTAGGCAGCCTTGATGCCAACCGTGGCGATTACCAAAACGGCTGGGATACCGACCAGTTCCCTATTGATATATACGAAGTTACACAGGCCATGCTTGTATTCCTTCAGGCTGGTGGCTTACAGGGCGGCGGCATTAACTTTGATGCTAAAGTGCGCCGTAACTCAACCGACCTTGAGGATAAATTTATTGCACACATAAGCGGTATGGATCTTTTTGCACGCGGACTTATTAGTGCTGAACATATCCTTAAAAATACCAACTATACCCAGTTGCGTACAGAGCGTTACGCTTCTTTTGATGGTGGTAAAGGTTCTGAATTTGAAAAAGGAGGCCTTACCCTTGAAGACCTTAGTGCTTATGCCCGCCAAAACGGCGAGCCGAAACAACTAAGCGGCAGGCAGGAATTGTTTGAGCAGATTATTGCTAACGCATACTAAGAACACAAACAAGCACATTATATTAAACGCCTTTTCCATAACCGGAAAGGGCGTTTTTGCTTTATGAATAACTATTTATTTAGAGATTATACCTACAAGGCCTTAGAGTCCTTGCGGGAGCGTAAAGCCATCCTGTTCCTAACCTGCAAGGTTTTGAAATATTGGTGTTCGGAAGATAAAAATTGCTGTGTTTTAGCTCCGGGAGGAGTGGCATGTTTATAGAAAAAAGCCCCAAAATGGCTGAGAGCTTCGGAGAAGCGGCATAAATAATTTACATATTGCTTCTCCGAAGCTCAAAATCACCCCCCCATTACAGGCTATAAACATATCGCCCCTCCGGGACTAATGCGCAAATGAAATACCTCCAAATTGTCTTCCGAACGCCTATGGTTTTGAAACCTTGTAGGTTTAAAAACTTATATACTCTCCCTAACCTTTTTAGTCAGGCTGTTAAAGACCAGTTCATACGAATGGTCTATCAGTTCATGCAATAGTTTTAAAGGTACATCGCTGTTAACAGTAACCGTATTCCAGTGTACTTTGCTCATGTGGAAGCCCGGTTGTATACCCTCATATTCTTCCCTAAGCTCTACTGCCCTTTCCTGGTCGCACTTAAGGTTCATAGCCGCTTCATTCTTTTCCCAGTTGCTAAGCGAGGAAAGCGCAAATATCTTGCCACCCACTTTAAACACGAGCGTATCTTCATCAAACGGAAAATGTTCTGTAACGCCTTTTTTAGCAAGGCAATAATCGTAAAAATCGGTTATGGTCATTTAAGTTAAAAGTTTTGAAAGTCTTAAAGTTTAAAAGCTATTAATCTATATCTTTTGTTTTACACCTCTTTATTATTTACCTATCTCACCTAAATGGGTAAACTTAAAACCTTTTTCATATTTAAGGCCGTAGCCAAACAGCCTGTCCATACACGAATGCGAAAACAGTATAGCACCCGCAAGTTGTAACGGTGGCTGCTGAATGTAGCATCCGGCAAGGTAGAGCGCAACAGCAATACCTTTGTGGTGCGCAAGGTTATACACCCATGCCCCTGCTTTATTGCCAAATGCATACCCGGTAAAAGATACATCGGGTGCTAATATAAGCGCCGGAAACCACCACCACACATAAGGCAGCAGGCTAAAAAGATAAATGCCCATCGCCAGCATGGCAGCTTCTTCAAGTTTTATAAGGTTGTTCATTTTTAATTATTTAGTAATCCTGAAAATTATTAACACAGCCCCAACCTCACTGCAGAGGGATTGCTACAATCAAATTCAAAAACCTGATTGACTATATTTTATACAAAATAGGTTTACTGGGGCTGGCATCATTCTCAAAACTGGCAATTTGCAAATTCAGCAGATAGCTTCCGTCGGCAACAGCATTGGGCACAAAAACCATTTCGGTTATGGTGGCATTGTGGCGGGCATCGGCATTAAGGCTGTTTACATCTTTAACGTTCCAAAACGCTTTATGGGCAAGCAGCAGGCCGTCGTCTTTTTCTTTATCTACGCTTGGTAAATCTATAAGTAAATGGGCTATACCGCATTCGCGAATGTACGTTGCCGCAGCTTCTTCAAGATATGGCGGATTGGTATGGCTGTAATTTTTAGACTGCTTTACATCGTCATTGGGCAGCGTGCGGATAACCAGAGCTTCGGGATTTTTACCGTTAAGCGCTTTTTGTATCTGTCCTTTGGTAATTACAAGATCATCACCCTGTATTTCGGGTTGTACAGAGATAACTTCAGCAATAAAAAAGAATTGCTTGAGAGCGTTGTTAATACTGTAAAATTCTTTGGTAATATGCCCCAGGCACTCGGTATGGGTACCGTGCGCATGCGGGTTAAACGTTATGGTATTAAAATTTGTCGACGATCCTTCGCTCACTTTGCCTACCCAGCCGTCTATGCGCACCGGCTCTATTTCGGGCTGGTCTAAATACCATGCAATGGGATTACGCCCGTTGTTAGTTAATGGTAGCGAAATATCTATGGGCTGGGATAAATCGACAGTAAATTCTTGAGAGTTAAAGGTAATGGAGGTTTTCATAATAGGCCTCACCCCAACCCCTCTCCAAAGGAGAGGGGCTTAGAGCGTTTATGTTTTTGTTATCAATCCAAATCTACAAAAAAGAGGTCACTTGCAAGGCCATCGGCAAGGAATTTACCTTCGCGGGTAGTTTTAATAATACCGTCTTCATTAGAAAGCAGCCCCTGCATTATGTATTTATCGGCTTCCGCCAAAAGATATTTTTTAAATTGGATGCCAAATTCCGCCTCTACCCTATCTACAGATACGCCCCAAATGGTGCGCAGGCCGGTCATAACATATTCGTTGTAACGGTCGGCCACGGTAAGTTCTTCTCTTTCAGATGGCAGTTTACCCTCCTGAATATCTTTCAGATACAAGGCATTGTTAGCAATATTCCAACTGCGGTAGGTACCGTCATAACTGTGTGCCGAAGGGCCTATGCCAATGTATTTTTTACCCAGCCAGTATGCCGTATTGTTTTTAGAAAAGTAGTTTTCTTTACCAAAATTAGACAGCTCATAATGCACAAAACCTTGGGCCTGAAGCACATCGGCCAATAGCAGGAACTGTTCATGCGCGGCCTCATCACTGGGCTTGGCAACGGTACCGTTCTTTACAAACTTATGCAGGGCAGTTTTAGGCTCTACCGTAAGGGCGTAACTGGAAATGTGCGGCACACCAAAAGACAGCGCCCTATTTATATTATGCAGCCAGCGGTCATTACCCATGCCGGGAGTACCATAAATAAGGTCGATAGAAATATTATCGAAATACTTAACGGCTTCGGTAAGGCAGGCTTCGGCTTCGGGGGCGTTGTGGGCGCGGTTCATCAGCTTAAGGTCTTCTTCAAAAAAAGACTGGATACCGATGCTTAGCCGGTTAATCGGACTGTTGGATAGCTGGATTATTCGATCTTTGGATAGGTCATCTGGATTGGCTTCAAGGGTAATTTCCGGATTGGCAATTACCTGGTAATTTTGGTATACCGCATCAAGTATAAACTGAATCTCGGTGTTAGTAAGTACCGATGGTGTACCTCCGCCAAAATAAATGGTCTCTACTATCTCACCGGAAAATTCATCTTTGCGCAACGCAATCTCTGTAGCCAGTGCCGCCACCATATCCTCCTTTTTTTTCATAGAAGTAGAAAAATGAAAGTCGCAATACGTGCACGCCTGCCTGCAAAAAGGGATATGGATGTAAATGCCTGCCATGCGGCAAAGTTATGCCATTTATAAATAGAACCCGTAATGGCTTCTTCAATTGGCTGCAAAAAGATACTCTTTCATTCCACATATTAAATGAATGAAGGCTGTTCCGGGTTAATTTCTTATGCACTTTATAACCTTTATTATAAAGTAACAAGTAATTTTTAAAGTACAAAAATCAACAAATGGGTATAAAACAAAAAAGCCCTTCAAATTAATGAAGAGCTTTTTACCTTACTGGCGGTCTGGACGGGACTCGAACCCGCGACCCCGTGCGTGACAGGCACGTATTCTAACCAACTGAACTACCAAACCAGTGCCTTATTGCGAGTGCAAATATACTACTACTTTTTACATTTTCAAGCTTTTTTTTTACAAAAGCACAACATTTTTTTCAGTGTTTGCAAGGGATAACGCAAACTCTCAAGTTTACAGGCACTTACCAATTCTAAAAATCACAAAGGCTGTAAAATCAAAAAAGCCCTCCAAACAAATGGAAAGCTTTTCATTGGTCTAACTACTAAACCTACCGCTCTCGCGGCATAAACAACACAACTGCGTTAAAGGTTTTAAAACCTTATTGGGGCAAAAAAGCCTTTCTTTACGAAAGGCTTTTCCCAATTTAAGCGGTCTGGACGGGACTCGAACCCGCGACCCCGTGCGTGACAGGCACGTATTCTAACCAACTGAACTACCAAACCAGCGCTTTATTGCGGTTGCAAATATACAACCCTTTTTGAATCCTGCAAACGTTTTTGTAACAAAATCGAAAATATTTTTTAAACCCTTAACCAAACTTTTGTTTTTCAACAAGATAGGTGGTTAATATTTTTTCGAAACTTTCATGTACAGATACCGGCACATATTTAATTTGGTACTGCATGCAGGTATCGGCTACTTTTTTAAAGTAGGCGGCCACCAGCTTTTCGTACTCGTCTTTTACATTTTCGGCAAAAAGGTTTACCTCTTCCCCACTCTCCAGGTCTATAAATTTGCGCGGGGCATTATCAAAATCAAAACCCAGTTCGGTTTTTTTGTCAATTACATGAAACAGCACCACTTTATGCTTGTTGTGCTTTAAGTGCTGCAGGGCGTTAAACAGCGCCTCATCGTTACCGGGCTGAAACATATCGGTAAACAGTATGATCATAGAACGGCGGTGCATTTTTTGCGCTATCTGGTGTAAAAATGTAGTAGTATCGGTTGCTTTGGCTGCTTTTGGCGTGGCCAGTATTCCCTCCAGCTTGTCTATAAGCATGCGGTGATGCCTGCCACTGCCTTTTTCGGGAGCATAATATTCGTACGTATCCGAATATATGCTAAGCCCCACAGCATCGCGCTGGCGCTTTAGCAAATCCATAAGCACTGCCGAAGCCAGTACAGAGAAGCCTATCTTATTTTCGTAAAAAGCCTGCCCATCCTTTAGCTTAGGGTAATGCATGGACGACGAATTATCTATAATAAGGTGGCAGCGCAGGTTGGTTTCCTCCTCATAGCGCTTAGAGTACAAACGGTCGGTGCGGGCATACAGCTTCCAGTCTATGCTTTTGGTACTTTCGCCGGGATTGTACACCTTATGTTCGGCAAACTCGGCCGAGAACCCGTGAAACGGACTCTTATGCATACCCGAAATGAAGCCTTCTACTATCTGGTTAGCCAATAGCTCAAGGTTTTTAAATGCCGATATTTTTTCTAATTGCGATTCAATCTTCATAATTTCAAATGTAGGCAATTTGGGGTAAATAATAATAAGCGGGTTGTTTTTTGTATATAAACCCATACCCATTAGTTGCAACCCGGGAGTATGTACCTGCAGTTAAATTAATTTTCATGTGCCAATAGCATTTGCCACCGTCTGAAACATCGAGGATATTATTTCTCCAGTTAAATTCCTCATCATTACCATTTGCATGCCTCAAAGGTATTTCGCAAAATGAATTTACAAATACCACCTTATCTGCATTATCATCTAAATAAAACACATACTGCCTGTATCTATTCTTTACACCTTTCAGTGTCTGGTTTTCCAAAAATTTGAATTCACCTGCAAGCAATGCTTTTTCTAATACAAAATCAACTTTCGCAAAATCAGATTTATCCGGTATAAATAATTTATGATCTTTAGCTACAGTCCAATTAATATCTTCAGCATTAGTAATAACAGCCATCCTGCGGTCTTTATATTCCACGGCTTCATTTTGCACTGAGCAGGAGAATAATAGGACAGACACAAACAACACTACTGTTTTTTGTTTTATAAATTTATTAATTACAAACTGCTTTTACCCATACAATAGTTAACGTCAGGATTATGATTGATGCAAAACTTAAAAGGTAATTATAAGGAGTGTCTTCATTTAAAACATCAGCGAATTTTTTGTTTCTAAAAAAACGCCACCTTATAAAGGCTCCGGGAGCAACCAAAAATATCTCTAGTATAAATTGCGAAATAAAATCCATAAAATTATAACGGCGCGCTACATCATATATTATTAAAAATAAAAAGTATACCTTTAAAAAACCGAATTAAACAGCTCACAACACAGCCTTTATGAAAAACCTCATTACAGCAATTTTCATTTTAATCGCAACCCTGTCTTTTGCCCAAAGCAAAAACAACTTTTCGCTGCACGGAAAAACTAAAGGCATTCCTGACGGAACAATGTTACGCTTACAGGATCCTTTACTGGAAAAAATGATAGACTCTGTACAGGTTATCAATAACAGCTTTACCTTTAAAACAAAGTTGCCTGATTACCCCTATAAAATAATGCTTTGGAAAGATAGCTCCACCGCAAAAATTATTTGGGCAGAGAACAAGAAAATGACTTTTGATGCTACAGTTTCAGGTTTTGAAGATGCTGTTGTAACCGGTTCTGTAACCGATGCTTTGGCAATACAGTTAAGAGATAAGCAACGTGCACTTAAAACCTACGAAGAAATGGTGGCACTGGAATTTGAATTTATAAAGAACAACCCTAATAGCATATTAAGCGCCCATAATCTCTCTATTATGGCAGTGGTTTTTGGCAAGGAAAAATCAGCCGTATTGTTCGAAAAGTTCTCAGCTAAAAACAAGCAATCGCCTTATGTGGATAAAATAAAAGCCTTTTTGAGTATAAACCTTCCCGTAACACCTAAGACCGGCGAGAAATATGCCGATTTTACAATGAACGATGAGAACGGTAAAACACATAAATTTTCGGAATTTGAAGGCAAAGTTACCCTGCTGGAGTTTTGGGCTTCGTGGTGTGCGCCCTGCCGTCAGGCAAATCCCGAATTGGTCAAGACTTACAATACATTTAAGGATTCTGGATTCCAGATCGTAGCGGTATCTTTAGACGAAAATAAAGATGACTGGACTAACGCTATTAAAAAAGACAACCTGCCCTGGCAGCACCTAAGCGATTTAAAAGGCAAAAACAATATTGCAGCTTTAATTTATGCAGTAAATGGCATACCTGATAATATCGTGATCGATAAAAACGGGATTATTATTGCGCGGGGTTTACGGAAAGCCGAAAAGTTAAATACCCTGCTCACCGATATTTTGGCAGTTCCCGCTATTCAAATTACGGATACAGCAAACAACCCGGAGATTAAATTAAAAAGCGCCATGATATGGCAGGACGAAAATGGCAAAGAATTAAACCAGCAGGAAGTAGATGCGCTGCTGAAAAACAACAAATACAGTCCGCATATAGACACTGAAAAAAATATCATAACACTAAAGAAGACGTAGCACACATTAAACGCTATAAAACCATCAAAAAAAGCATTGAGAGTTAATATGATTAATTGCGCACCTCTTCCTGCCGTTCCGCTTTAAACCTAAATACGTAATAGCTGCCTAAAGCAACCGGGATAACAATATTAAGCAGCCACTGCAGGGTTGCGGCAAAAACCACGATCCACTCGTTTACCCCCATAAGTCCAAAGAAAAATACGGCGAGGCTGCCCCGAACGGCAAAATCTAAAAACTGGAACGTGGGTAAAGACGACCCTAAAAAGTACACCCCCATAATAGCACTAAGCATAACCGGGTATGGCAGGCTTAAGCCAAACAGTAAAAATATAAAGTAATGCTGGTGCACAATACTAAGATAGCGGCACACTGCAAGTAACAGGTTTTTGCGATGTATGGGCTTAGGTATACCATTTATATTCTCAAAAAATTTTTGCAGGGAATAGCCTTTAACGGCAACTTTTCGCGAAGCAAAAACAACAGCCAGTAAAACAATTATTGCCAGTACTATTACAATTAAAAGCCTGTTTGGTATAACACCATATAGTGCATTAAAAGCAATTAACCCCGCAAGCCCCGCCATTACGGCAATTATAAGCTGCGCCCCATTGCATATTAGGTTAAGGAATATAATATTTTTAGCCTGGGACTTTTTATAATACAACGCTTTGGCAGCATATTCGCCCACGCCGTTTGGGGTAAACATACCCGCGGTTAGCGATGCCAAAACCTGGTCGGCAGCCTGTGCCACCGATATTTTTTTAAACGATGCAATAAGGTTTTGCCACTTTAATATCTCTGTAAACCTGTTTAAAAAACTCAGTAAAAGTATAACAGCTACCAGCCCATACGATCGCGGCCCTGTAACAGCTGCTGTAAGGCGGCTCCAGTCCAGCCCTTTGTTTTGGGCAATACGGTCGTATATAAAATAAAATGCCCCGCCCACTATTAAAAGTTTGGCCGTAAGAACGAGGAATTGTTTAGCTTTGCGCGGTAGGGTAAACATCCCGGCAAAAGTAAATAAAATTGGCAAACGAACGTATTATATTAGGTATAGATCCCGGCACCACCATTATGGGCTTTGGCCTTATAAAGGTGGTAAATAAAAAAATGGAATTCCTGCAGCTTAACGAACTCCAGTTAAGCAAGTATGACGACCATTATGTAAAGCTACGCATAATTTTTGAGCGTACTATAGAACTCATAGAAACCCACCACCCCGACGAAATTGCTATCGAGGCACCTTTTTTTGGCAAGAACGTGCAAAGCATGCTTAAGCTGGGCAGGGCACAGGGCGTGGCTATGGCTGCGGGCCTTTCGCGCCAGATACCCATAACCGAATATGAGCCTAAAAAAATTAAAATGGCCATTACCGGTAACGGTGCCGCAAGTAAAGAACAGGTGGCAAAAATGCTGCAGCAATTGCTCGGGCTAAAAGAGCTGCCCAAGAACCTTGACAGTACCGATGGGCTTGCTGCCGCGGTGTGCCATTTCTTTAATACCGGCAAACCCACCCTGGAAGGTAAAAATTACAGTGGCTGGGACGCTTTTG
>Ga0247814_10001691_pt1 | contig 12753 bp, 8 predicted proteins | sample UWRJL179409R1_FD_179947 | JGI IMG/M metagenome (GOLD analysis project Ga0247814, IMG submission 179947) | Plant litter microbial communities from Arlington Agricultural Research Station in Wisconsin, United States - UWRJ-L179-409R-1 | ecosystem: Environmental > Terrestrial > Plant litter >...
GAGCAATTCAGTATCGGCATTGGGCTTTGAAGTACTTTCTGCATTTTCAATTACCGTATCGAGTTGTGCTTTATAAGGTACTTCTGCGGTAACCCCTTCCTCTTCAAGATTCCTGATTTTACTGTACAGCAAATCACCTACCTCATTGATGCCTTTATCATCATACCACAAATAATGGTGGCTGTGCTTGGTATACAGTTTCTCTACCTGTGGCTGGTATTCTTTGAGCTTGGGATGCTTTTCGAAAAAAGCGGCTACGAGATTGCTGTTGAAGGAATGTTCGCTTTCGATTTCATCAGCTGACCTTACTTTTTCTTTTTTGCACGAAAACAGAAGGGCTGAGCAACAAAAAGCAATAACGACAAGGGAAATTATTGACTTTTTCATATTGTGTATTTAGGCGTTCGTCACGCGTGTTTGGTTGAGGGTGCAATTTACAGCAAGACATTTCTAAAGCGCTTCAAAATTCAAAGTAAATATTATGGTTTAAACTATTATCTTTATGTGTCTAATTTATATTGGTCCATTATGAAAAAAATAGTACTGTTTGCTGCTTTGTTTTTATTAGTTGCTTTTGTTCCGGCGGAAGACAAGGAGAAAGTAAAAATCCACCAATTGCTTGACAACTGGCACAAAGCTGCCGCAGATGCCAATTTTGAAGCCTACTTCAAACCCATGACCCGCAATGCCATTTTCATTGGTACAGATGCTACCGAAAACTGGGACAAAGCTGCTTTTCAGGCCTATGCCAAACCGTATTTCGACAAAGGAAAAGCATGGAATTTTAAACGCATAGAAAGGCACATTTATGTAAGCCAGGACCAAAAAACCGCGTGGTTTGATGAGTTGCTCGACACACAGATGAAAATCTGCCGCGGTTCGGGCATCCTGCTCAAGCAAAACGGCGAATGGAAGATTGCGCAATATGTGCTTTCGATGACCGTCCCGAATGAATATACCGAGGCAGTGGTCAAATTAAAGGCGCCAATTGAAGAGGCACTGATGGAACAAATCAAAAATCTTAAATAACAACAGGCCGGCAATTGATAGCCGGTCTTTTTAATTTAAACTACTGACAATACGCCTGTTAATATCTTTTTTCTTTTTTTAAAACCAAGGTAAGATTCGGCTCGTAAGTGATGAAACACAAAATCCTGAACCGATAAAAACTTATGTTGAGCAATAAAATCAAAATAATGATAGGCAGTATAGCGGGCATATTCGTGTTGCTGTTCCTCGTATTGTCTGCGCCTATCGCATTTGAAACGCGGCAGACCAGCTTGGAGAAAAATGCACCGCAACTGGCGCGTATCGACTTTGAGGAGCCAATGGATGCTGCCAAAGTAAGTGCCATTCAAAAAGAGCTTTGTAAACTCGACGGTGTGGGTAAGGCTACCTTCCATCCTAAAGGTTCATTTCTTACTTATAGTGTCGATGTTTCTAAAATTTCTGAAAGCAGGGTTTATCATACCCTGATGTCAAAAGTGCCTTGTGAAGCACGCCCATTTGCCGTTCCCCAGGAAGTGGCGTATCGCACTGTTACAGATAAAAAATCCTTTACTTCAAAAGTTTCACATACCATTGATGCAATTGTCCATTGATGGCATCTTGCTTATTTGCCCAAGAAAAAACGTCCGGAATTCCGGACGTTTTTTTTATAAGTGATTTCTATTTTAAATGCTCCAGCATATCAATAGTCATTGACGGCAAATCAAATTCATGTTTCCATCCCCAGTCCTGTCTTGCGGCAGCATCATCGATACTTGCCGGCCAGCTGTCGGCAATCTTCTGACGGAAGTCGGGCTTATAAGTAATGGTAAATTCCGGAATGTGTTTCTTAATTTCCGCGGCTACTTCGACGGGTGTAAAACTCATCGCTGCCAGATTGTAAGAAGACCTTATTTTAATTTGTTCAGGTGCGGCCTGCATGATCTGTATCGTAGCTTTGATCGCGTCGTCCATATACATCATTGGCATTTTGGTTTCAGCCGAAAGAAAACATTCATACTGGCCGTCACTTAATGCTTTGTGGTAAATATCGACCGCATAATCCGTCGTTCCGCCACCCGGAGGCGTACTCCAGCTGATGAGTCCGGGATACCGGATGCTGCGTACATCCACACCAAAGATATTGTGGTAGTATTCACACCATCTTTCGCCTGATTGTTTGCTGATGCCATAAACGGTTGACGGTTCCATAATGGTATATTGCGGCGTAGCTTCTTTTGGAGTTGTCGGGCCAAATACCGCAATGGAAGAAGGCCAGAATATCTTCTGTATTTTTTTGGCTTTGGCCAGATTAAGTACATGAAACAGGGAGTTCATATTTAAGTCCCATGCAAAAGCAGGATTCTTTTCTGCTGTCGCTGATAACAATGCTGCCATAAGGTAGACATCGGTGATCTGGTGAATTTCGACCAGGTGCTCGATCTGGTTAAAATCAAGTGCGTTGACGACTTCAAACGGACCTGAATTGACAACATCAGTATTGAGTTTCCGAATATCGGAAGCGATGACATTTTCTGTACCGTAAATTGCACGAAGCTTGTGGGTGAGTTCAGTGCCGATTTGCCCGCAGGCGCCTATGATTAGGATTTTTGGATTCATTGTGGTTGCGTTTAGTTGGCGTAAAGATAAAAAAGATGTCGGATGTACTGCAGTTCGCGGCCTATTTTTGCCGACCGTTTCTTTCTAAATTGATGTTAAACTACAATCTTCTTTAAACTTTCATTTTACCTTTGTAACTTTGTTCCTCAATCTGACTCTGATGACATTTAAATCATTTCGTTTTCTTTTTTCGGCTTTAATTTTATTTGGGTTCTCTTCTTTACTCCTCTCGTGTCAGAAAGATGAAGAAAAGCGGCTCGAAGAACAGCGTAAAGATGCTAAAGCGAAAGAACTCATCTTTAATAACATCAGCAAAGGATGGAATTTTGCCACTCCGCCATTAAATCCCAAAACACAATCCAACATTGCCGGGTGGTCAGAAATGCGGATGTTCCTCACCGAACTGATGCAAAAACCCAAAAGCACGATTGGCGCTTTCCAGAAAAAGGCCAAAACACTTTCTAAAAAAGCAACAGAGCTTAATGTAAATATTCCGGCGTCCTTCAATAAGCCTGAAATCAGGAGCAGGATTTCGGTACTCACCACGAAAATCAATTCCATCGACCTGTTTATCCATCTCGACGATATTCCGGACCAGAAAGTAGTGGCTAACATCACCGATGCCAATACAGAATTGCAGGCATTGTACCGCCAGATGGATGAAATCATCCGTAAAAGCGAGATTCCGAAAGAAGAAGGCGAAAGCGATATGATCCGTATGCTCGATACTTCGCGTGCCATTCCAAACCTGCCCGCACCCGTTTCGACTAAAAAACCGTCTTTTAAGAAGTTCTAATAAACCCTATCCGTTGAGCAAGAAGCATCTTTATCATACTTATGACGATTCTCCGAAAGTGAGGCAAATTGGCGACAGCCTTTTACAGCACGGACAAAAAATTCACCTCAACGGCCTGGTCGGATCGTCACTGTCTTTTGTATTGCAATCGCTTTTTAAAAGAACAGAGCATCCTTTCCTGCTCATATTGGACGATAAAGAAGAGGCGGCCTATTACCTCAATGATCTCGAACAGATGATCGGGGCTGATGATGTGTTGTTTTATCCGGGTTCGTACCGCCGCCCGTACCAAATTGAAGATACTGACAATGCTAATGTTTTGCTGCGTGCCGAAGTGCTCAACCGCATCAATTCCCGCAAGAAGCCAGCGATGATTGTTACTTACCCCGAAGCCCTTTTTGAAAAGGTGGTAACCAAGAAAGAGCTCGAGAAAAACACACTCAAAGTAGCCGTAGGTGACCAGATTTCGATTGAATTTATCAATGAAGTACTGTTTGAATATGAGTTCAAACGTGTCGATTTTATTACTGAACCCGGAGAGTTTTCTGTCAGAGGCGGTATTATTGATGTATTTTCTTTTTCGAATGACAATCCGTACCGCATTGAATTTTTCGGGAATGAAGTGGACAGTATCCGGAGTTTCGATGTAGAGACGCAGCTTTCCATTGAAAAGCAGAAAAAGATTGCGATTATTCCGAATGTTGAGAACAAGTTCTTTCAGGAAAACCGCGAAAGCTTTTTGGACTATATCAACGATAAAACCATTGTTTTTATTGAGAATACTGATTTTCTGGTATCAAAACTGGGCAAATTATTTGGCAAAGCCGATGAAATTTTCAACGCGCTCGAAAGCACTATCAAACATGTCGAACCTCAAAAGATTTTCCTCAACGAAAGTGAGTTTCTAAAAAAGGTCCTCGATTTCCAGATTGTGGAATTGAGTTCCAAACCCTTATTTAAAATCACGAAAGCTTTCGACTTTCACATCCAGCCGCAGCCCTCTTTTAACAAACAGTTTGACCTGCTGCTCAATAACCTCAGCGACAACCATTTCAACGGTTATAAAAATTACCTGTTCTGCTCCAATGACGCACAGGCGAAACGCTTTGATGATATTTTTGAGACTTTGGATGAAGCCAATTCGGAAAACATCCGCAAGCAATACCATACCATTGTATTTCCTCTGTACAAAGGTTTTATCGATGCCGAAAACCAGATCGCGTGTTATACCGACCATCAGATTTTTGAGCGGTACCACAAATTCAGTATCAAGAACGGTTATTCAAAAAAGCAGACCATTACTTTAAAAGAATTGACCACACTTTCGGTTGGTGATTATGTAACGCATATTGACCATGGTATCGGGAAGTTTGGCGGATTGCAGAAAATTCAGGTCGAAGGCAAGATGCAGGAAGCAATAAAACTCGTGTATGCCGATAATGACATCGTTTACGTCAGCATCCATTCGCTGCACAAAATTTCGAAATACAACGGAAAAGACGGCGCTCCGCCAAAGATTTATAAACTGGGCTCTAATGCCTGGAAAGTACTCAAGCAGAAAACCAAAGCGCGTGTCAAGCATATTGCTTTTAACCTGATTCAGTTGTATGCCAAGCGAAGGCTTGAGAAAGGGTTCCAATATGCGCCGGACAGTTACCTGCAGGCCGAACTGGAAAGCTCTTTTATTTATGAAGATACGCCAGACCAGACCAAATCGACACAGGAAGTCAAAGCCGATATGGAAAGCGACCGTCCGATGGACCGGCTCGTATGTGGTGATGTGGGTTTTGGTAAGACCGAAGTAGCCATCCGTGCGGCGTTTAAAGCAGTCGATAACGGAAAGCAGGTCGCAATTCTCGTCCCGACAACCATACTCGCTTACCAGCATTACCGTACTTTTACCGAACGGCTTAAAGAAATGCCGGTCTCGATTGGCTACCTTAACCGCTTTAGGACCGCAAAGCAAAAAACAGAAACTCTCAAACAGCTCGCCGAGGGGAAACTCGATATTGTTATCGGGACGCACCAGCTGGTCAATAAAAATGTTGTCTTCAAAAATCTGGGATTGCTTATCGTGGATGAGGAACAGAAATTTGGCGTGAACGTCAAGGACAAATTAAAGACGATTGCTGCGAATGTTGATACGCTGACACTCACCGCGACGCCGATTCCGAGGACTTTACAATTTTCACTGATGGCGGCACGTGATTTATCTGTTATCACCACGCCTCCTCCCAACCGGTATCCGATTGAAACTAATGTGGTAGGGTTTTCTGAAGAATTGATCCGTGATGCGATTTCTTATGAAATACAACGCAATGGGCAGGTATTTTTTATCAACAACCGTATTGAAAACATTAAAGAAGTAGCCGGAATGATCCAGCGGCTCGTGCCTGATGCGCGCGTGGGTATTGGCCACGGACAAATGGAAGGCAGCAAACTGGAGGAACTGATGCTGGCTTTTATGAACGGCGAATTTGATGTGCTCGTGGCAACGACAATCATTGAGAGCGGACTTGATGTTCCCAACGCGAATACGATTTTTATCAATAACGCTAATAATTTCGGGCTTTCCGACCTGCACCAGATGCGCGGCCGTGTGGGCAGAAGCAATAAGAAAGCTTTCTGCTATTTTATCACGCCGCCTTATTCGATGATGACCGATGATGCACGTAAAAGGATTCAGGCGCTGGAGCAGTTCAGCGAACTCGGAAGCGGTTTCAATATTGCCATGAAAGACCTTGAAATTCGGGGTGCCGGAGATTTATTAGGTGGTGAGCAAAGCGGATTTATCAATGAAATCGGTTTTGATACCTACCAGAAAATCATGAATGAGGCGATTGAGGAATTGAAGGAAAATGAATTCAAGGATTTGTATGCCGATGAGGACAAGCCTGAAAAAGAATATGTTAAAGACTTACAGCTCGATACTGATTTTGAATTGCTGTTTCCTGATGAATACATCAATAATATTTCGGAGCGGCTGAATTTGTATAATGAACTGAGCCTCATTAAAACCGATGCCGAACTTGAGCAATATGAGGCGAAACTGATTGACCGTTTCGGGCCATTGCCCAAGCCTGCAGTATCGCTGCTCAACAGCATTAAGATCAAATGGATCGCGACACAGCTCGGAATTGAAAAACTGGTGATGAAACAAGGCAAGATGATTGGTTATTTTGTGTCAGACCAGCAAAGTGATTATTACAGTTCCGCACAGTTTCATAAAGTAATACAGTTTGTACAGAAGCAACCGCAATTATGCAAACTCAAGGAAAAACAGACGCCTAATGGTTTGCGTTTGCTGCTGACTTTCGATCATGTAAAATCGGTTAGAAAAGCTTTGGAACTGATAGAGATCCTGGCCAGGGCTTAAATAAACTTCTTTCTTAAATATAAAAAAGCCACTCCGTTAAGAGTGGCTTTTTTATGTTTTCCTAAAATGATTAATTCGATTTCAGTATTTTAAAATTTGCTTCCTTGTCATTGAATTTCAATTTAAAGAAATACGTTCCCGTAGCAAAATCGGAAATGTCTACTTTGGCATTTAACTCATTGGCTTTGCTTTTGTACAATAACCTTCCTTCAATATTGTAGACCAGAATTTCAGTAATCTGTGTTTTTGAATTGATTGATACCAGGCCATTTGTTGGATTTGGGAAATAAGTAAAGTCGATGTTGGATCCGAAAGTTTCATTAGCCAGATAGTCTTCACAAACTATGTTGGCAACATAACCTGATTCGACAACTCCGCCATCGGCGAAGAATCTCACTGTAAGTGAACCGTCGGGAGCCGTGGATTCAAACGGACCGGGAATATTCGTTCCTGTATAGCCTTCGGCATTAAAACTTGGCGCTGCGGTTGAATTTCCGTTATAGACATACAAATAATCGTAATCTTCTTCCAGATTAAAAGCGGTAAATGTCAATACGATTTTCTTATCTGCCACATTTGGGATAATCGTCCTGATATAACTTTCCGTATTAGTGTAATTTCCTGAAACGCCTCCTGTATCTGTAATTTGTACCCCATTACAAAAATTGGTAGCAGTAGCAAAAACAGATTGTTCAAACGGTGCCACTAGATTGGAACCGCATATCGGACGCACCCTGAACCTGTAATACCGGTTAGGCTGCAAGTTGGAAACGGTATAGCTGTTGGTTGTAACATCTACCCAAACCGGTGTGCCGCCGCCTACAAAAGAGGTCACCGCAACCTGCCAGTTGGTTACACTGCCCAATTCTTCCCATGTGATTGTTGCCGTAGTTTCTGTAGCAGTCACTTCGATATTGGTTACCCTGTTGATGCAGGTATTGATACAATCTGTACTCAGGCATTGTCCGCTGTTGACCGCGCTCAGAATCCGGGCGGCGGGCTGTGGTCCAAAACCATTGGCAAAATTAATTCCGATTCCGGACACCAAATGGCAGTAGCTCATGATGGTTCCTTTCACTGTTTCCGAAGGTAAGATTGGAGGGTCAGACATACAGTTGAAGCCTTCTCCTGATTCTCCAAGGCTATAGGGTGCGCAATTGTCGATTGGCGTAGCGTTTCCATTCCACACGCAAGCATGGGTATGCGGTGAACCCAACAGGTGTCCGAATTCATGCGTTACTACCATAACAGTCCACGAATAAGTCGGTACGGTGCTATAACTAAAATTAACATCTGAATAACTGAAATTGTCCTGAGAACACAATCCGTCGATAGTTACCGCAACGCCGCCTAATCCGCCCGGATCGATACCAACCAATTGTCCTACATCGCCATCAAAAACCGGTCTGATTTCATTGAACTGGAATAAATAATCTGAAGAACTGTTTCCTTCATAAGGATCATCGAGTGTCCAGATGTATAATGATTTTAAGGAAATTGTAATTCCGTCGTTATTGTAAAGTGTCTGGACATTATTAAAAACCGAAGTCATCCAGTTAGTCGTTGTAGTCGTATTGCTCCCATTGGCGAGGTACAGGTTGCGGTCGATTTCAAAATATACGGTTACACAACGCGTACTTTCCGGTTGGGCTGTAGCAGGATTTCTATTGGTATCCGGCTGCGCGCTTACAACATCTTTCACGTGGCATTCCGAATCGTTACGTACTTTCATATCGGCATCAGAATAGATGATGTAATCTGAAGTATTATTGGCCTTGTCCAGTTTTCCTATAACGAGGTTGTTGAGTGCTTCACTTGAGATCATTCCGTTCAGTTCTCCTTTGAAAAAGTTGAATGATGCTACTGAATTCGGGTCGTTCTTTACAATTCCTCTGTAGTGCACTCCTTTTTCGTAGGCTATAGACGTAGATTGGTCTGTATCCACATGAAAGCCTTCCGCAAAAAGTTTGACTTTGTAGAGCTGTACCTGAATTGTACTTTGAAGATACGGAATGGCAACTTCAATATAGTCGGGTTGCTGCGTTACGAGTTCTGTAACACTTTGTGTTTTTATGGTTGCCAATGTCGCTTTGCCGACTACCGTTTGAATCTGCCTGTCTGTAACATCAGTTGTTTTTGTTAAAACCGAATAGGGTTTAAAAGTTACATTCTGAACCAGCAGCTCATTTATTTTTTTGGCCACTTCTTTCTGTGCAAAACCCGTCAGACCTACCAATAAAGTGACCATTGTAATAATTTTCTTCATCTTATTTCTTTTAATGCTAATTTTTATCCAAATATAATCAATAATTCGCGGAGCTATAGCATTAAGTGTTAAAGTCTTATCTCAAAAATGATAAAAGGCATCTTCGAGATGTTCTATATTGAACTGATTATTTTCTTTGTTAATCGCGATAATATCAAAACGGACTTCCACTTCGAGATCATTGGACACCACGTATTCATTTACGGCTTTGACCAACAGCTGGATTTTTTTGGGTTTGACAAATTCCTGAGGCAGACCGAAATCGAGAGACGACCGGGTTTTTACTTCTACAATTGCCAGTATATTTTCTTTTCTGGCAATGATGTCAATTTCGGCTTTTTGGAAAGTCCAATTGGTTTCGAGGATTTCATAGCCGTTTTTCGCGAGATGTTCCACCGCGAGTTCTTCTCCGAGTTTTCCGAGTTCGTTGTGTTCGGCCATTCTAAATTAAGTTAGGAATTAAGATTTGTGGCTATTCAAATTTAACTACCGATTCTTTATCATTTACGTCTATGGAAACCGTTTTGCCCAGGATCAGCGCACGGTTGTCTTTAATATGTCCGGCAGGGAAATTATAGATGATTGGGAAATTATAGTCTTTTAAAACATCCTGAATAATCTGCAGCGCGTCTTTTCCCCACGGAATGTCGTTGTCATTCATTTCGGTCATTCCGCCTACAACTACCGCTTTAACGCCGTCGAAATAACCGTTTCGTTTGAGGTTCATCATCATACGGTCGATGTGGTAAAGGTATTCGTCGAGATCTTCGATAAAAAGGATTTTCCCTTTATAATCAATCGCAGATTTCGAGCCCAGAATACTGTATAAAACCGACAAATTCCCGCCTACTATTTCCCCTTTGACTTTGCCATTCCTGTTGTAATCGTGGTGCGGAATGTGGTACTCCAGTTTTTCCCCGAATAAAGATTTGCGTAAAGTTTGTATCGCCTCCGGACTGGCTGTTTTGGCACTTACGGCTACGATAGAATGCAATGTTTCAATGCCCATATTGTTAATGTGGCTGTGCAGGACGGTCATATCGCTGAAACCGACGATCCACTTGGGTTTCTTTTTAAAGTTGGTAAAATCGATCCTGTCCACAATCCTTACGGTGCCATAACCGCCTTTGGCTGCCCATATGGCTTTTATTTTGGGATTGTCAAGCATTTCCTGAAAGTCGGTTGCCCTTTGCCAATCGGGTCCGGCGAGTTGGTGGTCTTCTTTGCCAATGGTTTTCCCAATGACGACTTTGAGTCCCCAGCTTTCCAGGAGTTTAATAGCCGGCTGTAAGTTAACGAGGTCTATTTTTCTGGCTGTGGCTACAATGCCTACGGTATCGCCTTTTTGTAGAAATTCGGGTGTGATCATTTTTCTTTGTGCTTGTGACCGGAAGACGAAAAGTCCAAATATAATAGTAATAAATAAAGTGATTTTTGGATTTTTCATGTTGCAATCGATTGGGACAAATATAAAATTTTGTTTGCCACGAAGACGCTAAGGCACAAAGTTTTTGCCCTTTGGCCTGCTCAGGATGACAAAGTGCAAAGAAAACGGAATGCCCTAGCCCTGATAGCAGCGGAAATCCTTTTTGAGGTTTTTCCCGAAAAAAGATTGCAGCGGATAGCAGGTTCCCGGCTCCAGATTCTAATTAAAAAACCATTATGAAAACTTTGCGCCTTTGCGCCTTTGTGGCTATAAAACTTTACCTAAAATCCGTACTTTTGCAATCACTTAAGGGAATTATCCCGGACAGAAGCAGTAATTAACCGACTTATGTTACAGAATATACAACGATATACCATTACGGCTGCATTGCCTTACACCAACGGACCCATTCATATTGGGCATCTCGCGGGCGTTTATGTGCCTTCGGATATTTATTCCAGATACCTGAGATTGCAGGGAAAAGACGTGGCTTTCATTTGCGGAAGCGATGAACACGGCGTTGCCATTTCGATGAAAGCCAAAAAAGAGGGCATTACGCCACAGGAAGTGATTGACAAATATGACGGGATTATCAGGAAATCTTTTGCTGATTTTGGGATTTCGTTTGATAATTATTCGCGCACCTCCGCAAAGATACACCATGATACGGCTTCTGAATTTTTCAGAAAACTGTATGACGACGGGAAGTTCATTGAGGAAGTGACCGAGCAATTGTATGATGCAAAAGCCGATCAGTTTCTGGCCGATCGTTTTGTCATCGGAACCTGCCCGAAATGCGGTAATGAAGAAGCTTATGGCGACCAATGTGAACGCTGCGGATCGACATTGAATGCTACCGACCTGATCAATCCGAAATCTACAATTACCGGTGAAACACCGATATTGAGGGAAACGAAACACTGGTTTTTACCTTTGGATCGTTATTCGGATTTCCTGACGGAATGGATCCTTACCGGACATAAAAATGATTGGAAACCGAATGTTTACGGACAGGTGAAATCCTGGATTGATGGCGGTTTAGAGCCCAGAGCCGTGACCCGTGACTTAGATTGGGGTATTGACGTTCCGGTTGCCGGTGCTGAAGGGAAAAAACTATATGTTTGGTTTGATGCGCCAATCGGTTACATTTCTTCAACCAAAGAATGGGCGGCACGTGAAGGGAAAGATTGGGAACCGTACTGGAAAAGTACCGATACAAAACTGGTTCACTTTATAGGAAAAGATAATATCGTGTTCCATTGTATCATTTTTCCGGTCATGCTAAAAGCGGAAGGTTCTTATATTTTGCCCGATAATGTTCCGGCGAATGAATTCCTGAATCTGGAAGGCAATAAACTGTCGACTTCCAAAAACTGGGCCGTGTGGCTGCATGAATATTTAGAAGATTTTCCGGACAAGCAGGATGTGCTGCGTTATGCGCTGACGTCGAATGCTCCCGAAACAAAGGATAATGATTTTACATGGAAAGATTTTCAGGCGAGAAATAATAATGAATTAGCAGCTATTTTTGGGAATTTCATTAATAGGGTCGTGGTTTTAACGAACAAATATTATGATGGGATTGTTCCGCAGCCGAATGAATTTTTAGCTGTTGATACGGCAACCTTAACAGAATTGCGTGCGTATCCTGCGGTGATTTCAAGTTCGATTGAAAGGTATCGTTTCCGTGAAGCTGTGGGAGAATTGATGAATGTGGCGCGCCTTGGAAATAAATATTTGGCAGACGAAGAACCTTGGAAGACCATCAAAGAAAATCCGGAACGCGTAAAAACACAAATGTATGTCGCTTTGCAGATTGCTACCGCGCTACGCGTTTTGTGTGAGCCGTTTTTGCCTTTTACCGCCGCTAAACTCGAGAAAATATTAAACACCAACAGCATTACAACCCGATTAGCCGCTATTGATGATTTTGAGATGCGCAATACCGGTTTGCAAAATGTGATTTTGGATAAGACTTTGGATTGGAAGACTGTTTCAGAAGATTCGGATTTGCTTCCTGCCGGACATCCGATTGGCGAGGCCGAAATTTTATTTGCCCAGATTGAAGACGCCGAAATACAAAAACAAATAGACAAACTGGAGGCAACAAAAACAGCCAACACTGCCGAAAATAAAAAGATGGAACCACAAAAAGAAGCGGTACAATTTGAAGATTTCGCTAAAATGGACCTGCGCGTGGGAACCATACTGGAAGCAGAAAAAATGCCGAAAGCGAATAAACTGCTGGTGTTGAAAGTTGACACGGGAATAGATGTCCGCAC
>Ga0247814_10001693_pt1 | contig 12750 bp, 12 predicted proteins | sample UWRJL179409R1_FD_179947 | JGI IMG/M metagenome (GOLD analysis project Ga0247814, IMG submission 179947) | Plant litter microbial communities from Arlington Agricultural Research Station in Wisconsin, United States - UWRJ-L179-409R-1 | ecosystem: Environmental > Terrestrial > Plant litter >...
ACCTACGCTGTAAAGTTTTCATTTGATCGGCAACTGCCTCCTCGGCGTATCCTTGTAGCTTGGAATCAATAGTCGTGTAGATTTTTAATCCGTCTTCGTAAAGGTCATAGTTGTTGTCCTTACACCACTTTTCCAAGTACTTATCTACTGCCGCACGGAGATAAGAATCGCCATCACTGCCATTGTCCACTCTACCTTCTTTCAGATTGATGGGTGTATTTTTAAAGGTATCCAATTGGGCAGCATTAATATAGTTGTATTTGTTCATTTGAGAAAGCGCCACATTTCTTCTTTCGAGCGCTCTTGCAGGATTCTTAACCGGGTTATAAAGGGAAGTACCTTTAAGCATGCCGACCAGCAACGCAGATTCTGGTACATCAAGGGTGTTTGGTTCTTTATCAAAATAAACCCTGGAGGCCGTCTTAATACCATAAGCATTGTTTCCAAATGAAACCGTATTCAAATACATGGTGATGATGTCATTCTTAGAATAGTTAGACTCTAATTTAACGGCGGTAGACCATTCTTTAAGTTTCGCTACGATGGTTCGCAGCAACGGCACTTTACTTAAAAGGCCTTGTGATTTATTGTATCGCGTGCGGTATAAGTTTTTTGCCAGCTGCTGTGTGATGGTACTCGCCCCACGTTTATCGCCTGTCGCTGTAGAGATACCGCTGGATAAAAGTGAGCGAAAATCAATACCCATATGCTTATAAAAGCGAACATCCTCTGTAGCTACCAATGCATTAATTACGCTGGGTGCGATTTCTTCGAAACTTACGGGAGTGCGGTTCTCTTTGTAATACCTACCGATCAGCTTGCCGTCTGAAGTGTACAATTCAGAACCCACGCGTTGTGTAGGTAGCTTAATGTCATTGATAGAAGGGGAGTAGCCGAATAACCATAAGAAGTTGATTTGTAGGGCGCAGAAGAAAATTATAATGAAGAATAAAGTAATGGTTATGTAGCGAATATATCTATTGCGAATTTCTTTAAACATGGATATAAAGATCAAAAAAAACGTAAAACTGTTAGTGTTAAATTATGTTAAAACTCAGCTATAAATAAACGTATGGAATCCAGTTCCTAAATCTTAGAATTAGTTACGACCTTAAGCTGTAAGTGCCAAAAGTAGTTAATAAAGATAATAAAATAGAGGTTCATTTCATCAATACAAATCCTGCTGAGCACAACAAAAAGAGAAAGCGATTAACAGGATTAAAGTTAAATGAAGGTTGTTAAACGGATATTAGCTATTTTTTGCAACTTGCGATTTTTATAGCCTCTTACATGAACACTAACCTCCCCAATGATCTGGCGACAAAGCCACACTATCCCATATTAGACGGCCTTCGTGGTATAGCAGCGATCATCGTGGTTACCTTCCACCTGGCAGAACCATTGGCCACAGGAAAATTGGACATCATTGTTAACCACGGTTACCTGGCGGTAGACTTTTTCTTTTTATTATCAGGTTTTGTGATGGGCTATGCTTATGACGACCGCTGGCAGAAGATGACCGTGGGCTTCTTTTTTAAGCGCCGTATTGAGCGTCTTCAACCCATGGTAATTTTGGGAATGACACTTGGAGCTATCGGCTTCTATTTTACAGATTCGACCATTTGGCCGCTTATTCATACGGTTCCTGTCTGGATGATGTTGCTGGTGATGTTGATTGGTTATACCATATTGCCGGTACCATTGGCGCTTGATATCCGTGGCTGGGAAGAAATGCATCCCTTGAACAGCGTAGGGTGGTCATTGTTTTTTGAATACATTGCCAACATCCTTTACGCGGTTTGGATTAGAAAATTCTCCAGAACGGCATTAACCATTTTTGTTGTCATTGCCGCTATCGCACTGGCCCAGCTTGCCATTAGCAGAGGAGACGTTAGTGGTGGCTGGACACTCAATGTGGAGCAGGTCCGCATTGGATTTACCCGAACCATGTACCCTTTCTTTGCAGGTCTATTACTTTCAAGGGTAGCGAAACCAACTAGAATCAAGAATGCCTTCCTATGGTGCAGCCTACTGGTGGCGCTTGTGCTCTACATGCCCCGAATTGGAGGTGCAGAGCATCTTTGGGCGAACGGCATTTTTGAGTCTGTCTGCATTATTATCGTTTTTCCACTTATCGTTTACCTCGGCGCCAGTGGTATGATACACAGTCAAACTGAAAAAAAGATATGCAAATTCCTCGGTGAGATCTCTTACCCGCTTTATTTGGTACACTACCCGCTGGTCTATTTTTACGTAGCCTGGATTAGCAATCATAAAGGGGTGACTATCGTACAGGCCTGGCCGTATGCACTGCTTATCTTAATCGGTGGAATTGCTTTGGCATATGCCGCATTGAAGTGGTATGATGAGCCTGTTCGGAAATGGTTGCGTAAGCGGTTTGCTTAGCACCAAGGCAAGTTATCAATTTGTAGAAGACCCTAATATTTCCTACATTTGCGTCGCTTTTGGTTCCCAGTCGGTGATTGGGATTAAAAGGGAATACGGTGTAACTCCGTAACTGTCCCGCAGCTGTAAGCTTCATAACGGTATCCAAATCACCGCCACTGTCTACGTTAGATGGGAAGGCAGGACCTCCGGAAGTAAGTCAGAAGACCTGCCAAGCGCTATAATATTTCATAGCTTTCGGGGATTGAAGCTTGGAGTGAGTGCTTATTTTTGTATTTCATTTCCTGGATCTAACTGTTTGCTGTGGGTTTAATCACTCGCAACAAAATGATAAGAAACACATACGCCTATTGGCGTTTGCCTTCTGCAATATTGATTACGGCCATATCTCTGGTGTTGGTATTCGGTATGTCTTCGAATTCATATGGCCAGGCAGACACACTTTCTTTGAAAGAAGTGAGCATTAAAGCGATTAGCAGGCGACAAACTTCTTCAACCCCTTTACAAATTCTTTCCGGAGCGGAGCTGAATAAGCTGAATAGCCTCTCAGTAGCGGATGCCATTCGTTTCTTTTCCGGTGTTCAAATTAAGGATTATGGTGGGATAGGGGGCTTGAAGACGATCAATGTCCGTAGCCTGGGCACCAACCACACTGGTGTGTTTTATGATGGGGTGCAATTGGGTAATGTTCAAAACGGACAAGTTGACCTCGGTAAGTATTCCATAGCTAATCTTGAGGAAATCGAATTGTACAACGGACAGAAAAGCATTCCATTACAATCTGCTAAAGGCTTTGCATCTGGAAGTTCATTGTATTTGAAAACTAAAGTCCCGCATTTTAAAGGCGATGAAAAGTATCACCTGAATGCGGCATTCAAAACAGGTTCATTCGGACTATTAAATCCGGCTATACTTTTTCAACACAGACTTAGTGAAAATTTTAGTGGAAGTGCAAGTGCAGAATATACCAAAGCAAATGGCCGATACAAATTCCGATATACCAATGGTATTTACGATACTACTGCTACCAGAAGCAATGGTGATGTAGAGAGAATGCGCCTCGAATATGGAATCAATGGAGTCATGAAAGACAGCAGTATATTTTCAGCACGGGTCTACTTATACAGCGATGAGATGGGTTTGCCTGGCGCCATAGTGAGTAACAAATTCAATTATTTACAACGGGCCTGGAACAAAAATATATTCGTTCAATCTTCCTTTCAAAAGGCTATCAGCCAGAAATATACGTTACTTGCTACGGCAAAACTTGGATACGATTACAACCGGTATCTGGATCCGGAAAACGTATCCTTGAACGGCCTTTTAGATAGTAAATTTAAGCAAAGAGAGTTGTATTTATCCCTCGCTAACCAATATCGGATTACTAAAATATGGGAGGTCGTATTTTCGACGGATTACCAGCTAAACACTTTGGATGCCAACCTTTACAGATTTTCTTATCCTACCAGGAACACGGTGCTTGGAGCATTGGCTACTCATATTGCTTTAGATCATTTTGATATTCAAGCCAACATACTGGGTAGCTTGATCAGTGACCAGGTAGAAGACGGAACTCCGGCAGGCACGAGGCAAAAACTTACCCCCACTTTCATGCTTTCCTGGCAACCTTTTGATGGAAAAGAATTTCGTTTGAGGTCATTTTATAAAAGCATTTACAGAATGCCTACTTTCAACGATTTATATTATACTGATTTCGGAAGAACCTACCTGAAACCTGAATATGCGAAGCAATACGATATAGGTTTGACTTATGTAAAGGCATTTGAAAAAACCATATTTCAACAGCTCTCTTTTCAGGCAGATGGATACTACAATGTGGTAAAAGACAAAATCGTTGCCGTTCCGGGCAACAATGCGCAAAGGTGGAGCATCGAAAACATAGGCGATGTGGAAATTAAGGGGTTGGATATTAACATACAAAGTTCCTGGATGATACGCCAGTTGGTGCTAAACGCAGGGCTCACTTATACTTATCAGGATGCTATAGATGTAACACCCTTGAGTCAGGGACAGGTGAGTTACCGGAGACAACTTCCATATATTCCTAAAAATAGCGGGTCTTTTCTGGCTGGTGTGGGCTACAAATCAACCTGGGTCAATTACAGTTTCATTTATACCGGAGAAAGGTACAATCAGAAAGCGAATATCCCTGTGAATTACGTGGAGCCCTGGTATACGCATGATTTAGCCATTCAGCATATGCTTAAGCTGCCAACCGGACAGCTCAAATTGAGTCTGGAAGTCAGCAATTTGTTAAATCAATATTACGACGTCATTGCAAACTTTCCCATGCCCGGACGTTCTTACCGTTTTACCATCAACTATAACTTATGAGCTTAACAAAAATTCAGAATCGCATTGCATGTTGCAGTTTTATAACCCTGGCGTTGTTTGGATGTCGGAAAGATGCCCAGGTAATTCCAGAAGTGGTGACCAATACGCTGTTTGCGGCAGATCCAAATGCTGCTGTCAAAGGCTTGTATGTTGTTAATGAGGGCAACATGTATATGAATAAAGCATCGCTTGATTATGTTGATTTTACAGCAGGCAGCTACAGGAAAAACATCTACAATCAGGCAAATCCCGAAGTTACCAAAGGTCTGGGAGATGTTGGTAATGATGTAGGCGTTTATGGATCAAAACTCTATGTAGTGGTAAATGGCTCCAATAAGGTAGAAGTCCTGAATGTGAAAACCGGTAAACGCATCCAGCAAATTGACATCATCAACTGCCGGTATATCACCTTCACTAGAGGGAAAGCCTATGTAAGTGCGTACCTCGGACAAATCGGGGATCCAAATGCACCCAACGGGATTGTTGCGGAAATTGACACAACAAGTTTAAAGGAGACCAAAAGGATCGTGGTCGGCAGACAACCTGAAGAGATGGCTGTGGTGGGCAATAACCTGTATGTAGCAAACTCAGGAGGATACACACCTTCAAACTATGAAAATACCATTTCAGTGATCAATCTTAATAGTTTTACCGAAACTAAACGCATTCCTGTGGCGATCAACTTGCACCGTTTAAAAGCAGATCGTTATGGAGATCTTTATGTCACCTCAAGGGGTGATTATCTGGATGTTCCGTCAAGGCTCTACGTGATCAATACACAAACTGATCAGATAAAAAAGGTTTTTGATATCGCTGCGGGAAACCTGGTTATAGACGATGATCTGGCGTATATCTATAGCACCCAATTTAACATCTTAACGGGAAAAAGTACAGTTTCCTATGACATGTTGAACGTGAAAGACGAAGTATTGCTTAGCCGTAAATTCATTACCGATGGGAGCGATAAAAATATCCTAATTCCTTACGGAATTGCGGTGCATCCGGTGAGCAAAGATGTATTTGTAACGGATGCGACAGACTACGTTACTCCGGGGGTATTGTATTGCTTTGACGCTTCAGGAAAAAAGAAATGGTCGGTCGAGACCGGCGACATACCCGCACAATTTGCATTTGTATATAAATAGAAAACTAAATTAGAAACGATGAATAGAACAATTACAAACTTTAGTAGAGTTGGTGTCAGCTTGCTGGTTGGCGCGACACTTTTTGCAGCCTGTACGAAGGACAGAGGTATTATTGCTGAGCGATTGCCTAACGCAACTGTTGGCGTATACGCATTGTGTGAAGGGGCATTTGGATCGCTAAACAACAGCTCGATCACGTATTACGATGTAGCTTCGAATACAGCGACAAAAGATTATTTCAAAAAGCAAAATGGAATTGATCTGGGAACGAATGCCAATGACTTACAGCAATACGGAAGCAAAATGTACTGCGTAGTTACCGGATCCACCGTATCAGCAAAAGATTCTTATGTGGAAGTAATCAGTATCGCAACTGGAAAATCTGTAAAAAGGATTGCTTTCTCTGACGCGACTAAAGGCTACATGCCCAGACATATCGGTTTTTACAAAGGAAAGGCCTATGTTTCAAGTTACGATGGATTTGTGACCAAGATTGATACGGCATCATTAAACATTGATACAAGACTTCCGGTTGGCGGAGCGTTAGATGGTGTGACTGTCGTAAACGGCAAATTATATGTTGCAAATTCGCTGCGCACCGACTATCCAAATGCCAATAACGCATCGGTTTCTGTGGTAGATTTAAATACGTTTACCAAACTAAAAGACATTCCTGTGAACACGAACCCAACGAAGCTGGCGGCTTCGGGCTCTGGAGAAATCTTCGCGATTACCAATGGCACTTATGTCCCTCCTTTTATTTCACCATCACTTGACCGCCTTAATGCTTTGACTGATACTAAAACGCAGACTTATGATTACAGCTTGGGTAAAATCGCAATCACTGGCAGTAAAGGGTTTGTAATTGCTTATGGTAATTATCCTGCACCAGACATGATAAAAATTCTGAGTTTGAGTACAGGTTCCTTAGGTGCTGATTTTATATCAGATAACACTGCGATTGCTTCTCCTTATCATTTAACCATTAATCCACTTGATGAAGACGTATATGTTGGAGATGCCAATAATTATGGCACTGAAGGTAAAATTGTAGCATTCAACACTTCAGGAAAGTTTAAGTTCGAGTTTAAAACAGGGGCGTTCCCACAAGCAGTAGTATTCAACTATAGTTATAACTAATATTAAAAATGAAGATTAAAAATCAGTTCCTAATTGCCTTATTGAGTTTAGCTGTTTTCTCTGCCTGTAAAAAGGATAGTGAGGAGGCCATCGCAGCACCAAGTATTAAAATGGGCAATGAGACATCAGCTATTTCCGGTAAGGTGAATGAAGCAATTTCGCTAAAGGCAAACAATACACTGGGAAACCAAATTAGTCAGGAATGGCTGGTAAACGCCGAAGTAAAAAGTAATACAGGGATATTGGAATTTACACCCCCAAAATCAGGCATCTATACTATCACCTATAAAGCAACGAATAGTGCAGGTGCATTTAAGTTTGATTATGTATTGACTGTAGCAGTTCCCGAAGTTCCTGTGGGCACCAACAGTAGTCCATTTGTTACCAATTTCTTTGAGTTCGCTCCAGCAGCCGGGCAATTTATGAACGAAGCAAGTTGGGGTAATCAGGAAAGTGGAAAAGCCATATTGGGTGGCAGAGTAAGTCCTGGTGTATCCTTAGGGGCATTTGGTGGCTACGTTGTTTATGGATTTGACCACACCGTAATGAATCAAGCAGACAAAGAAGACATCATGGTGTACGGAAATGCTTTTGCAAATTTCTCAGAACCTGGCGTAGTTTGGGTCATGCAGGATGAAAATGGCAATGGGAAACCTGACGATACCTGGTATGAGCTTGCAGGAAGCGAATTTGGTAAGGAGGGCTATGTTAGAAACTATGCAGTGACTTACATCCGACCAACACCACCTGTATTGAGCGTTTCCTGGAAAGATAACAAGGGGAACACGGGGCTGGTTAAGCAAAGTTTTCATAGGTTGAACCATTATCCATTGTGGATCACCACCGATGAATTCACCAGAACAGGAACACTGTTGCCTTCAACAGGTATCAAGGGGTCAAGCTCAGTCGCTTTTGCTTTTGGCTACGCAGATAATACCTCTGGTGGTGATAAAGTAGATATTGCGAATGCTATCGATAAAGACGGTAAAAAAGTAGCCCTTAAAGGGATTGACTTTATTAAAGTTCAGACGGGTATTATGGCTGATCTTACTGTTTTCGGAGAGCTGTCGACTGAAGTGACCGGTATAGCCGACATCAGTCTGATCAAGTAACGGTGTTTTTTAATCGAAGAAATAACATAACTTTGTAGTTTAAACCATCAAACATGTCTGAACAACCATTCAATCCGCGTACCCTAATTCTAATATTGATCGTCGCCCTGGTGACAATTTTAAGAACAGTTGCGCCATTTTCTGATAATTTCGGGGAGATTGCTAACTTTTCGGCAGTGGGTGCCATTACTTTGTTTAGTGGTTCCTATTTCAAAAATCCAATTCAAGCATTTGCGATTCCCTTGTTAACTTTGTTGTTGACAGATGTGATCCTGGCGAATACGATTTACAAAGCGTATAACACTGGTTTTTTATATGATGGTTGGTACTGGACCTACATCGCATTTGCATTGATGGTGCTTGTTACCTGGCTTATCGTGAAAAAAGTCAATGTGCAGAATGTGTTACTTGGAACCTTGGCAGTAGTGTTAATTCACTGGATAGTTACTGATTTTGGAGTGTGGTACGGTTCAAATTATCCACAAACATTAGCTGGTTTTTGGGCGGTATTGGCATTAGCCATCCCATTTGAATTGAGGTTCTTATATGGGACTTTAGCTTATGGGGTTTTAATGTTTGGTGCGTTTGAAGCATTAAAAATTAAATACCCGGTACTTAGCCTTGTGAAAGAAAAAGCAATATAATATAAGATTGGTTCCTGAAGCCATTTGCTTCAGGAACCAATCTTTTTTAGTATTTCGTTTTGATGGTTCTCCTACCAATAATCAGAACCAGGAATGCCAGAACTGAACATGCCGTCATAATTGACAGCATAGGCACCACAGAATGTGCATCTAATAATCCAATCCCCACAGATGCCAATGCGCCTAATCCCATCTGAATAGCACCCATTAAAGCAGAAGCACTCCCAGCATTTTTTGTAAATGGAGCCAGCGTTAGTGCAGAGGCATTCGGACTCACAAAGCCCAGGCAGCATAAGAACTTAAACAGCAAGAATACTGTGGCACTCAGTCCAAACCATCCATTGATTCCGCCTGCGAGGAAGAATACGATGGTGATGACCTGAGCCAGCATCGCGAGAAATATAATCTGTTCACTTTTAAATCTTTTGAGCAATAATGTATTCACCTGACTGGAACCAATAAATCCAACCGACAATAAGGCAAATATCCAACCATAGGTTTCTTCTTTTACTTTAAAAATACCCATAAATAGAAGTGGCGATCCGGAGATGTAGACAAATAATCCTGCAAAAGCCAATGCACCGGTCAGTGCATAGGTGTAGAACTGTGGCTCACGCAGTACTTTAATGAAATTGTTAATGATGGGCCTTGGCTTTAAAGACATGGAGGTATCCGGTTTATACGCCTCGGGTAACCATAGATAGGAGGCAATTAGGTTAAATACTCCAATACCCAATAAAATGATAAATATGGTGTGCCAGCCCAAATTGGCGGTTACATAACCACCTAATGTTGGGGCAATCATAGGAGAGACTCCCAGGACAAGCATCAGCAATGCAAATACTTTTGCACTATCTTTTAAAGGAAAAAGATCTCGTACCATGGCAACGGCGGCAACTGTGGCAGCACAACTTCCAATTGCCTGAATAAATCGCAAGGCGATGAGGGCATCGATACTGGTGGCGAGCGCACAACCCGCTGAGGCAATGATGTAAATGACAAGCCCGAAATAGAGTGGCTTTTTCCTTCCGTAACGGTCCAGGAGTGGTCCATACAGCAATTGTCCGGCAGAGATTCCGATAAAAAAGCTGGAAAGAGATAGCGCTACTTTAGCTATGGTTGTATTCAGGTCTTTGGCAATTGCAGGGAAACCTGGTAGGTACATATCGATTGAAAAAGGGGCGAGGGCGGTCAACGATCCCAGGATCAGGATCAGCAGAAAGTATTTTCTATTTGTCATTGGCCGCAAATATAAGAAATGACGAGATAATTGCTAAATTTAGCGGCATGCATACACTCAAATTCAAAACGAACATAAAATGTGACGCCTGCATAGAAAAGGTGACTCCGTACCTGGATCAGTTGAACAGCGTAGACCAATGGAAAGTTGACACCAGTCATCCCGATAAGGTGTTGAGCATAGATACGGAAGAGGCACTGAACCCGAAAGAGGTCATTATGCTGCTTGATCAGGTTGGCTACCACGCCGAGAAAATCTAGTATTTATTGTTAGGGATTTAGCTCCTACAGTCGTTTCCTGCCCGATACCCCCGACATTCTTTTGGTAACCTGCAGTTAAATGTGTAACATTAAGCGTTAAAATGCTACTAACTGGAAAAGCCGCTTAAAATGCCACTTTTTAAACATTATTCATTTGACCTTTGGCTTACCCTCATTAAGTCGAACCCTACATTCAAAGTTGAACGGGCAAAACACTTTCATGCGCGTTACAATACTGCCGATAAGTCGTTAGCAGAAGTCAACGCAATTTTCCGAAGTGTGGATTTGATGGTGAATAACATCAACGAAAAAACGGGTAAAAATATCGATGCAGAAGAAATGTACCTGATGGTTATTAGTCTGATCAACGACTACAGCATAGATTTTAATGCAGTTGATGTGGATAATCTTTATACAGAAATGGAGGTGTTGCTGTTGGAGCATATGCCTCTGATTTACTGCTCAGAAAGTCTGGATGTGCTCAACAGGCTGAAGGATTCAGGCAAAAGTACGATTAGCTTGCTGAGTAATACAGGTTTCATTAAAGGGGTTACCTTAAGGAAAATCCTCAAGCACTTAAAGATAGCTGATGCATTGGATTTTCAGCTATATTCTGATGAGGTTAGAATGTCAAAGCCCAACCCTATGTTTTTTCAATTAATGCTGGACACCATTGACAGAGAAAAGCATACTTCGCTAGAGCTGCATGATGTCATTCATATTGGCGATAATCCAATAGCAGATTGTAGCGGGGCGGAAGCAATGGGTATTCAATCCCTATTAATCAACTCCAATCATTTAAAAATAAATCATTTACTCTCATGATTCCCTATACCTACTCCCTCCACAAAATTGACAATACGGCCGACTTCGGTTTTAATGCAGATGCGTACAGCCGATTTAAGTTCGGTGATGACCTGGTTGCCAAAGCTTTTGGTAAATCGCTCGCCAATGGCTTTATAAAAGACTTTTTGGAAGACAGCGCAATGAGCGAACAGATTGTGGTTATCTCTAGTCCATACTGCTTTATTCCAACCGCCACCTTTGCGATGAAAAACTATTTTGTCTATCAGCTCAACCATTGGCTCGCTGAAAACAATAAACCTGTTATTCAGGAAGCAAAGATCCATCGCACCATCACTTACAAAGAAGATTATGGTGAACTGAATGCGGAGGATAGGCTCAAACTGATTGGCAATGATTCCTTCCAGATTGATAAAGACTTTCTAAAGGATAAGGTTCTTTTTTTTCTCGACGACATCAAGATCACTGGAAGTCATGAGAAGATGATATTAAAGACGGTAAAGGAGTATGGGCTGACCAACAGCATCTTTATGCTTTATTTTGCAGAATTGGTGAATGCTGACATTCATCCCAATATTGAAAATCACCTGAATTATCATCAGATTAAAACTGTTGCAGATCTGGATGCCATCGTAAAGAGTGGTCACTTTTGCTTCAACACCAGGATAGTCAAATATATCTTAAATGCTGACTTCGAAAGTTTTCAACTCTTCCTGGATAAGCAAACGGATGGCTTTATTGAAACCTTGTACCATCTTTCTTTGGGTAACAGTTATCACACTATAGATAGCTACGCAGAGAATTTCAAATATCTAAAAAAATGCCTCCTGAACCTGCGTGTTTTCTCATGTAACGCAAAGGCAGCTTTATAATCTAATTTAAAATCTATACTTTGCGATGCTGCGACTTTTGAATAAAAATAGCACGTAAACAAGGATAAATTTAATTTGTTAGTAATTTTTAAACTCATTACATATGGCCATTAACTTACAAAAGGGGCAAAGAGAAAATATTGATGCTCCTAAATTTACAATAGGTCTGGGTTGGGATACCAATAGCTCAACCACAGGAAGTGCATTTGATCTGGACGCTTCAGTATTTATGCTGGATCAAAATAAGAAACTTGTTTCTGATGAGCACTTGGTTTTCTACAACAACCTTAAATCTCCGGATGAAGCAGTGGAACATACGGGCGACAACCTTACGGGGGATGGCGATGGCGATGATGAGCAGATCAAAGTTGATTTAACAAAGGCGGATGCCCGCGTCTCAGAAATTTGTGTGGTGGTAACTATTCATGATGCTGAAAACAGAAGACAAAACTTTGGACAGGTAAGAAATTCCTTTGTGCGTATTTTTGATGCAGTGACCAATGAGGTACTTCTTAAATATGAATTAGAGGAAGATTTCTCTATTGAAACTGCTGTAGAATTTGGTAGAATCTACAAACGTGAAGGCAAGTGGAAATTTGAAGCGGTAGGAATGGGCATGAAAGGTGGTTTACAGGATTATTTAAATAAATACCAATAAGAACATGGCAATTAATCTTCAGAAAGGCCAGCGCATTAGTCTGGAAAAGCCTAATGGCAGCAAGCTTCAGAATATCTGCGTAGGTATCAATTGGGGCGCTATTGAAAAAAAAGG
>Ga0247814_10001694_pt1 | contig 12744 bp, 7 predicted proteins | sample UWRJL179409R1_FD_179947 | JGI IMG/M metagenome (GOLD analysis project Ga0247814, IMG submission 179947) | Plant litter microbial communities from Arlington Agricultural Research Station in Wisconsin, United States - UWRJ-L179-409R-1 | ecosystem: Environmental > Terrestrial > Plant litter >...
TACAAGAAGGCGTTTGAAAAAACGCATCCCAGGATTCGCATTTCCATTCTCAACAAGAACACCAGCGCGGCGCTGATCTATATCGAAGGCGCGCCGCGTGGTCAACGGCCGGACGTATTCTGGGCTTCTGCGCCTGACGCCTTTGAGGTCATGGCGCGCAACGACCTGCTGCAGGTGCTCCCCGGCGTGGGCAATCCGGCAGCGCCCAGCCGCGTCGGCGCCTACCCCATCAATGACGGGGGCCATCGTTATTTCGGCCAGGCCTTGTCGGGCTACGGCATCATGTGGAACCAGCGCTACCTTGCCGCACATCGCCTTTCGCCCCCAGCAAACTGGAGTGACCTGACCCGGGCCGAATACTTCGGTCACCTGGCGCTCAGTTCGCCCTCCTGGTCCGGTACCACCCATCTGATGGTGGAGTCGATTCTTCAGGGGGCCGGTTGGGACCGGGGCTGGTCACAGTTGATGCAGATCGCCGCCAATTCGGCAGCCATTACGGAGCGTTCATTTGGCGTTCCGGAAGGCATCAATGCCGGGCGCTACGGCATTGGCATGGTGATCGATTTCTTTGCGTTTGCCGGTAAGCACAGTGGGTATCCGGTCGACTTCACCTATCCCGACATCAATAACCTGATCCCCGCCAGCATCGGCGTCATCGCCGGCGCCCGTAACCAGGCTGAAGCACGTAGTTTTGTGGAATTCACGCTGTCCGACGAAGGCCAGAAACTGTTGCTCGACCCCCGCATCTCGCGCATGCCTGTGGTGCCCCACCGTTCTTTGCAAGGCAAGCCCGCTGTCGGATATCCCCGTCTACCCGATTCCGTCATGCGCAGCAGCCGCAGTTTCGATTCAGCGCTTGCACAGGACCGGATTCGTCTGGTCACGGCGATGTTCGACCAGACAATCACTTTCCCCATTCACGAATTGCGCGCCGTGGCACGCGAAATCTTCATCGTCGAGCGCCAGTTGACTCAACATCCTGACCCGCAGGCGGCCGACTTGATCGCGCAAGCGCGGCGCCTCGCGTTCACCCCCGTTGTGCACGAACGCGACCTCGGCGATCCAGCGTTGCGAACAACCTTCTATGGGCGGGTCGAGCGCAATCAGGGCAAATCACTTAACCGTTCATCGCTTGAATCGATTGCACTGGAGCGGCGCTGGAACACGCAAGCGCGGGCCGCCTATGCCAAGGCCACCGCCCTGGCGCGCCTGGCAAGTGCGAGGTTGAACAAATGAGCCTGTGTGCAACCGTATCTTGTCGCAGCAACTTGATGCATGCGCCGCGCCTGGGATTGGCCAATGGCGCACTCGCTGCCGGCGCCACTACCTTCCTGCTGTTGTTTTTGGTCCTGCCAGTCGCCATGGTCGTGATGGCGGCCCTGGGAGTGGATAACGAAGGCTTCACACTGGGTTACTTGCAGTCTTTTTTCGACCAGGCGTTGTATCGCGATGCGTTTTTTAACAGCCTGAGCGTCGCGCTGGGGTCGGTCGCCGGAGCCTCGCTAATCGCGGTGCCATTGGCCTGGATTGCGATGCGGGTGCAATTTCGGTGCGGCTGGCCGCTGCAACTGATCGGTATCCTGCCGCTGATCATGCCGCCATTTGTGGTGGCGTTCTCGCTGCAGCCGCTTCTAGGCAGCGGCGGCGTACTTGATTTGTTCCTGGAGCGTTTATGGGACGTGCACCTGCCGCTCATGGAAGGCAACAATGGCGTGATTCTGGTCGACAGTATTCATTATTTCCCGTTCATCCTGCTCAACCTGATGGCGGCGCTGCGCCGCGTGGAGGTGGCGATGGAAGAAAGTGCACTGACATTGGGCGGACGAAGAACTCGCTTGTTTTGGCGCATCATCGTGCCGCTGGCGGCGCCAGGCTATCTGGCCGGTGCCGCCATTGTCTTCATTCGCGCATTTGAAGATCTCGGCACGCCGCTGGTGCTTGGGGTGACCAATCTGCTGGCGCCGCTGACCTATCTGCGCGTGACAACCACTGGCGTCGATGATGCGTTCAGTTATGTCATCGCGCTGATCATGCTGCTGTTTTCAGGGTTGGCATGGTGGTCAATTATTCATCTGTTCAAGGATCGCGTGCAGGCCTACATGCCCTACCTGCGTGGCGATCCGGCGCCGCCGTTTCGATCTGCACGCCCCGGGCCGGGCGTGGCTGGAGCACTCTGGATTGCGGGGGTGGGGCTGGCGGTGCTGATGCCGTATCTCGGATTGCTGGCTTTGTCGATGGCCGACATCTGGAGTTTTTCGGTACTGCCCGACTCGTGGACAGCGCGTCATTTTTTGTCGCTGGCGAGCGACTCCGGCGGCTCATTGTCGAACACCTTGCTGTATGGAGGCATCGCTGCGATCATCGATATCGTCCTGGCGGCGGCGCTCGCGCATCTGATCGTGCGCTCCCGGATGCGCTGGCGACGTGCACTGGAATTATTGGCAGGCGCGGCCCTGGCCGTGCCCGGACTGGTGCTGGCGCTTGGCTACCTGCGCCTCTCGCGCGAGATGCCACTGTCGTTCAACGCGTTATCGCCACTGGCCAGCAGCGTGGGCATGACCATGGCCTATGCGGTACAGCAGCTCCCTTATGCGCTCATGGCCTGCATCGCGGCATTGCGTGCCATCGACCCCGCGATGGAAGAGGCCGCGCTCAGCCTGGGGTCCAGTCGCTGGCGCACTCTGCGGCGCGTCCGGCTGCCGTTGATGGCGGGTGGCATCGCGCTGGGCGCGCTCCTGAGCTTCACGGTGTCGGCCACCGAGTTGTCTATCGCGATGCTGCTGTGCAATGTCGAAGAGCAGGCACCGGTGAGCTATGAAATCTATCTGAACATGCAAAGCGTGTCCGGACGCGGGCCTGGCGCGGCACTGAGCGTGGTGGCCATTATCGCGCTGGTGCTGCTCACTGCCGGCCTGCACACGCTGCGGCAAAAGGCACGCAAGCTTGTGGCGGCTCCATGAAAACATCAGGAAACCGATGACATCACCCAATACTTCCATTGAATGCCGGCAGATCAGTTTGCACCGCGAGGACGGTTATGTGCTGCGCGACATCACCTTGCGCATCGAGCCGGGCGAACTCTTCGTGCTGCTGGGCAGGTCCGGTTCCGGCAAATCCAGCCTGCTGCGCATCATCGCCGGCCTCATTCCCGATTACGGCGGGACCCTGCTGCTGGATGACCGGAACGCGGCCGGCCTGGCGCCCCATCTGCGCAACATCGGCATGGTGTTCCAGGATTACGCGCTGTGGCCGCACATGACCGTGCGAGAAAACGTCGCCTACGGGCTCGAAGAGCGACGCCTGCCCAAGGCGGAGATCCGCACCCGGGTAGATCAGGTCCTGGCGCGCGTTGGGTTGGGCGAACTGGCCCAGCGACGTTCCGACCAGCTCTCTGGCGGCCAGAAACAACGTGCTGCGCTGGCCCGCGCGATCGTCATCGCGCCGCGTGTACTACTGCTCGATGAACCGTTCTCGAACCTGGATCACGGGCTGCGGGAGCAACTGCGACAGGAACTGCGCAGCTTGCAGCGCAACCTCGGCATCACCACGGTCTTTGTCACGCACGATCAGGAAGAAGCAATGGCCATGGCCGACCGCATGGCCGTGATCGAGGACGGCGTGGTACAGCAATTGGGAACGCCAACGGCGCTGTATGACTACCCCATCAATACCTTTATGGCCGGCTTCATCGGCAGCACCAACCTGTTTGCCGGCAGTATGAAGCGCGTCAACGGAGACAGGTTGCGCTTCACTTCGCCGCAACTCGGCTTGTTGATGTTGCCGTATCACCGGGACGCCGGTGAAGGTGATTTCGCGCTGGCCATACGCCCGCACGTCATCCATCATGGTCAGTGACGCCCAGCGCGACGGTGCGCTGGTCTGGATGGACGGAATGGTTGAACACCGAGAGTTCTTTGGCGCCTTTACCCGTTATCGCGTGCGGGTAGGACAGGCGCTCGTGTCAGTCGACCAGACCCACCATGCGGCGCTGCAGTCGTTCCCGCTAGGGATGCCGGTAGCGTTGGGGATCACGCCATCGCAGATCCGTTGCCTGCCGCTGTAGCGGCCAGACCATGGAACTCTACCAGCTCCGTACCTTCGCCATGGTTGCCCGCCTGGGTCATGTCACGCGCGCTGCCGAAGTGCTGCATGTCACCCAGCCGGCTGTCACGGGGCACATCAAGGCACTTGAACAGGAACTGGGCATTGCCCTGTTTGAGCGCAGCCATGGCCGTATCAGCCTGACGAAGAGTGGAGAGATACTGCTACCCGAAGTCGAGCGCACCCTGGCCATGGTCAATTCGATCCTGGCGCGCGCGAGAGAAATGAAGGGAGAAGTCGCTGGACGTGTCGTGATCGGTACCTTGGGCGATCCCGAGTTCCTGCGCCTTGGCAGTTTTCTCAATGGCTTGCATGCTGCTTTGCCGCTGCTCGAGATCAAGACCCGTAGTGTGCTCGCAGGCAGCGTCATGGAGGAACTCGCGCGGGGCGAGTTGACCGCCGGTTTCCACCTGGGCAAGATCAACGACCGCAGCGTGGCCAGCTTGCCGTTGTGCAGCGTCAGCTATCGCATCGTGGCGCCCCTGTCATATGCCGGTCAGTTGGCCGAATGCGGGTGGCGCGCCATTGCCGCACTGCCATGGATCGGTGCGCCAACCCGAAGCCATGTGCATGAGCTGATGATGACTTTGTTTGCAGGCCAGGGCGTCGTGCCGAATGTGATCATCGAAACTGACGAGACAACATCAGCCGACAGCCTGGTGCGCGCCGGACTCGGATTGTCGCTCATGCGCGAGGACCAGGCTTTGCTGGCAGCAGAGAAGAACGAGCTCGCCATCTGGAGCCACGCCGAGATTCAGTCACAGTTGGCTTTCGTGTACCTGGCAGCCGCTGAATCCGATGCCATGCTGGTGGGCATGGCATCGGTGATTCGCGATGTCTGGGGTATTAGGAGCTGAGCCGCACAGCATGAACGACGGCCTATTTGCGCCGTCGACAGCAGCGCCGCATTGACAGCAGCGCCGTGTTGGCATGGGCAGCACGCATTTGCGTCAATTTGAATGCGTTGTCAGTGCACTTGAGTTGCCGGGCTTGGTCATTCAAAGTCTCCTGTTAGCGACCGCAGCAGGACCAGTTTGAATCCGGCTACCATGCATCACGCAATCGACACGTTGCCAAAGCGTGCGATCACAGTGCTGCCTTGGTTGCCAGCGGGCGGCGGTTATTGCCGGCGGCGACGGCCACTATTTCCTCGGGCCAGACCAGGCGCAGCAGGTTGGTGGTGCCAGATACCCCGACCGGGCTGCCGGCCACGATCACGATCGGCTTGCCAGCCGTATTGAATCCCTGCTCATGGGCGATTGCTGCCGAGCGCAGGATCATGTCGTCGACATCGCGCGGCTGTCCCATATGCAGCGAATGCACGCCCCACACCAGCGCCAACATGCGCGCTACCTTGATATCCGGTGTCAGGCTCAGCACTGGCGTCCACGAGCGCTCGTGGGCCATGCGCAGGCTGGTCGAACCACTTGTGGTGTAGGCCACCGTCGCCGCTGGCGGCAATACCTGTGTCATCGCGCGCAACGCGGCACACACTGCATCGGTGGCATTGCCGCTGCGGTGGAACACCTCCTGGGCACGCTCCGGCTGACGCTGAAGATCGCGTTCGCTGGCGGCAATGATACGGCTCATCATGTGCACCGCCTCCACCGGGTAGATGCCCGAGGCCGATTCGGCCGACAGCATCAGGGCGTCGGCGCCATCATAAACGGCGGTAGCGACGTCGCTGGCTTCGGCGCGGGTTGGGGTGGGGGATGAAATCATCGATTCCAGCATCTGGGTCGCGACGATGACCGGCTTGCCGGCCTCGCAACAAGCACGCACGATATTCTTCTGCAGGCCGGGCACTTCCTCTGGCGGCATTTCGACGCCGAGATCGCCACGGGCGACCATGATGCCGTCGGAGGCGGCAATGATCTGTCCTAGTTGCTCGATGGCCGATGGTTTTTCGAGCTTGGCCATCAAACTGGCACGGCCACCGACAATGGCGCGCAGTTCTTCGATGTCTCCAGCGCTCTGGACGAAAGACAGTGCGATCCAGTCCACGCCCAGGTCAAGTCCGAAGGCCAAGTCGATGCGGTCTTTCTCGGTTAGCGCAGATAACGGCAGGACGGCAGTGGGTACATTCACGCCCTTGCGGTTCGAGATGACCCCGCTGTTGATCGCGATGGTATGGCATGCCTTCTCCGTGCGCGACACCACGCTGAAACGCAGCTTGCCATCGTCCACCAGCAACAAGTCTCCGGGGCTGACCGCGGCGTAGATCTCGGGATGCAGCAGCGGCGCACGCAGCGTATCACCCGGAGTGGGGTCGAGATCGAAGCTGAAGGCTTGGCCTGCCATGATATCGACGACACCGGCGGCAAAATTGCCGACCCGCAGTTTGGGGCCCTGCAGGTCGAGCAAGATGGCGATCGGATGATGCAATTCGGCTTCAAGCGCGCGAATGGTCTGGTAGCTGGCGAGGTGATCCTCGTGGGAGCCATGGCTGAAATTGAGGCGAAACACGTCGACGCCGGCGAGAAATAGTTCGCGGATCTGCTCAGGCTCGCTGCTGGCTGGGCCGATGGTGGCGACGATCTTGGAGTGACGCTCGCGACGGATGCGCCTTGACGCGACGGCGGCGCCAGTGCCGAGTTGCCGGGGAGATACCAGGTCAGCCAGCAGAGACGGCAAGCCGCCACTGGTTCCTGTCTGAATCGGTGCTTGTGCGATGATCATGCCGGTCTCCTCCATGTTGTGTTGGAACGGGCAATATAAGAGGGAATGATCGAGATATCCAATCAGGAATCCTGATGTTGGGTTCTGCTGGTGCTTATGTCTTGGTACTGCCATGATGGTAGGTTGCAAGGACCGGAAAGAATGGGGCTCCCCAGCGTCTTCCTGATCAGCCTGCCTGTTGTCGGCCTAAATCCTGCTGGTGCAGTTGCTCAAACGCGCGGCCCATCATTGCCTTGACATCGTCGTCGCTCATTTCCGCGGCGCCGGTATCGGTTGTATTGAGATAAGGATGCGCACGCGCCGCGCCCAGCGAAATACGCTGATCTGGATCGAGCTTCATTACCGCAGAAAAGAATTGGCCGCGCGGCGTATCCTCGTCGGCTGGATGACGTACCGACGGCGTAAGGCCTGGCGAATGGTTATAGGCTAGATTGGGCCAGACCAGCTTGGTGTGCGCGTCATCAACCACGTACAGGCATTGCTCGCCATGCATAGCGGCAACCATAGTGGCACCCAGGCTGAACATGTCGGCGCTTGCGGTCACGCCTCGCTCGTTATCCGGATCAGCTTCCGGCGCGCCGTAGATGGGCGTCTTGCCTTCAGCCCGTGCGCCGCTTTCGTTCCACATACCAAGGTCGCCGAAGATAGGCTCATGCTCGTGATCGAAGACAATGTTGACCGGCTTGATGTCACCTCCAACAATGCCGGCCTTGGCCAGATGAGCCACTACCGACAGACCGCGCCGCATGATGAACTTGAAGGCGCTCTGCAGTTCACGTTCGCTTAACAGGCCGCGTTGCAGGCACTGCCTCAGTTCAGCGAACCGCACCTGCCCGTCGGGGCCGTCGACATGAGCAAGCAACAGTCGACGCTTTTTGTCGATCATTCCCAGGCCGATCGGCACCATCATGTTGCGATGCAAGCCGGCTTCGTCCAGAACGCGTTTGTAGCCCTCGAATTCGATTGTCAGCACGTCACTGCTGCTGTTTCTCGACTTGGCGGTCTTGACGGAAAACTTCTGGCCCTGGCTTTCGTAGAGAGACACGATGCCATGCTCACCTTCATGCGTCAGGCCAGGGACGGCGTGCAGATTGCCGAAGTCGCAATGGCGTATCCATACCATTGGGTTTTGCGCTTCCCACTTGACAGCACGCTTGTCCAGGTCCTTTTGCCAGCCAGCTTCCTTATACAGCGCCGCGAGGTGCTCGTCGAGCCCATCGTAGGCTGATTGCAGATTGACCATAGCGTGATTTTCATGTTCCGGATCGAGCGCGTCCAGGCGTTCAGCCTGCGCAATCAGCCGCTCCAGATCGAACACTTGCTCGGCCTGCGCCAGGTGCTGAGCATGATAACGCTGCAGGTCTGCAGTGGTCATCTGCCCCGGCATGCTGGCGAAGGCTTGCGGCATGCATGCATCGAGATGCGCAATGGCCTGCTGTTTTTTCAGGTCGATGGTCTGGTTGAGTGTCGACAACGACATGGTGGGCGCGGCCGGACGGCTGGCGACACGTTCGCTCTGCAACTGATGCGCAATGTTTTGTCCCTGGCGCATGGCGCAGGCAGGCGAATGCGGTGCGCGCATCGGCAGCTGCGCGGACGATGGCGCCGCGGTTGGTCTCGAATGCTGCGGTTCAGTGTTCGAAAACGAATAAACATCGTCTCCGGCGATAGGTGTCGATTTCATGATGGATTCGTTCGAGATGGTGAGAAGGCGCGCTAAGACGCGGGAATAGCTACAAATATGTCACCTGCGTGCCTAACAAGGTTCCACAGCGTAGAAAATTGGATGCATCAATTTCCAGCGTGCTCCATATTTTTTCGATCCGACGCAACTTTATGGTGAGCCGGTCTCACAGATAGGGGCGTATTTCAACGAAAGCGCACCGGATATTCACAGGGTGCCGGGATCTGGCATGGGTTCCGATCGATGACCGGCATACGTTTTAATGGAGTCTATTTAAAATGAGAGACAGTCATGGCTTTTAATCCCGCTGGGCGTACCCAGCAGTCAAGCATGGGTTACTTGGTAACCCAAGATTTAACCAGCGTGCGGCACGAACAACAACGCAGCGAACAAACCAGGGCGATGATAGAGCAACCCTACGATCCACTGCAGAAACGCCCACCGCAAAGTACCTCAGCCTGGCAGGCGATGCTGCTGGCCAACCCCACGGCATTTTGCAAAGATATCGAAAACATCGAACACGAGGTCAACAAGCTGCGCGACAAGAGCGTCACGAAGAGCGCAAACCGCTCGGCCCGTAGCACGGGGCTTCGGACGATGGCGGGCATGGCGTCCCTGCCTGACAAGGGGAACGTGAAAGCGAATACCAGCAAAGCGGTGCATTTGGGTAAAGGGCCGCAGTCGAACAAGCTGCAAAAAAAGAATTCGCCTTTTGCCCAGGTCAAGGTGCAAGACGGCTATGCCCCCATGGAAATCTTCCTCAGAGTGCAGTCCATCGCGCAGCGCCAGAAGAAGATCGAACTGCTCAAGCAAGAGACTAGCGAGCTGCTCGAGGTGCTTCAGGACGCGTTGCAGCAGGGCGACGACAACGGCAAGCTAGGCGCCCTGAAGCATGAAGCCTCTAAAATCGAACTAACGATCTTGAAAAGCAACTTGAAGGATGACCCCGACGCGGCGCAGAAGGCGCTCAAGCTGAGCATGGAAAATTGTGAAGAGCTCGAAGGCAAGATCAAGAAGCAAGAAGACAAGATCAAGACAGATGCCAAGCTGGGGCGCGACGTCACCAGGCTAAACGATGAGCTCGGAAACATGGAGGTCCAGCTCGACAAAAAACAGGAATTGCGCAAGGTGGCGCTCGGTCTGCAGGCAATGCAGCAAGGCAGCCCAATGTTCGGTCAGATAGAGAAGATGAATGCCGCGCTGAAGGGGCTGTCGGCCAATATTGCCAAGGACCTCGAAACCGAGCTCAACGATCTCAAGAAAGCCAACGCCGCAGCAGTTGAAGCTTCGCTGACCGGCATGACCGGACTGGAGGACTACAAACACCAGGATCAACTCCAGGCCTTTGTGCGCAACAAGCTGGACAAAGTTATTAATAGCGAATTCGATCTTAAGAAGCATGCAATGCCGGCGCCGATGGTGGTGGACATCTATATCGGCGCATTGGCCAAGGCTTCGGACATGCCAGGTGCCGAAAGTGATCTGGAAGCGCTGCATCATGATGCCATGCAGGTGGTGCTGTCGCTGCCGGGCGGCTTGCTGGCAGCTGAACAGATCAATGGGTCCGAAATTTCCAAGAAACTGCGCGCTGCGGTCCGTGTCAAGGCACTCGCCACGGCCAACATGAAGCGCCTGGAGCAAGCATGGGAAGGCGACGGAGATATCGAGAAAACGCCGCGTCATTCCTTGCTCAATGCTGCTGACGACGCCGCCACGACCATTGAAGAAAAGGGTGATTACGAAAGCTGTACAGACGTAGAGCGCGCCTCTTTCAATGCAGTGCGGAACAAGTTCGGCACCTCCACCGACAATACCGACACCGGGATTGACTCCAAGCTGACCGATGTCAACCAGCGTCTGGAGAAGATGCTCACAGAATGGATCACCGGCGCGCAGAAAAAAGGCTTGCGCAATCCCTCCAAGGACAAGACCCCGTTCAGCGACAAGACGCTGGACCTGGCGTCGAAAACTTCCACGCTCGGTTACGATGTGCCGGCACGGCCGATGGCACGACTGGACAAGAACCTGCTCCAGGCCGTGCAGCGTCTCCGTGATCTGGTGCCGCAAGAAGCGCTGGATATCATCACCGATCATCCGTCCTCCAGCAAGGCGGTCGACAACCTGCGGACCGCGGTGGTCTCAATCGCTCCGGCTTCGCTCAGTGGCAACCAAGCCTTGATGCTAGGCGGCATTCTGCTGGCGGGTGACAAGGGCAAGGCAAACAAGAACGCCCGCCCAGGCCACATCTCGTTGGAACCCGGCGACGCTCAGGCATTGAACGATCTGCTGCAAAACCGCCTCAGCCGTCTGTTCGCGGCCGATGTCAAGATCGACCTTGCGAGCGTGAACGACTTCATCGAGACGCATGGCGGCAAGGTGGCCAATCCCCACAATGTGATCGACCTGTTCGACGGCATTGAGCAGCATATCGTTATTGACGACTCGCAAAAATCCTCTGCCGACCTGGGCAAGGAATTGCGGACCAACATATCGGTGATGCGCGCCATGACGGCGATTGAAGAGGTGAGGAACATCCGCTCCGTTGATGACCTCTACGACTATCTGGCACCCAAGGTGTATCAGTTCGAACTGCGCGGTAAGCTCAAGACCAGCGAAGGCGGCGTCATTGGTGCCAGCACCAAGGCCTTCACCTGGCCGCTGTCGCTCGATCCGGGCGCCATTTCTGTGGTGCTGCCGGTGCGTGCCGAACTCAAAGGTTCCGCCACACGCTGTGCGGTATTCGAAATCGGCTTCTCGACCACTGGCTTCGAGATTTTCGTAGGCTCGGAAGCGCGCACCATGAAGGGCGGCGGTGCCGGCATCCATGCACGGGTCGGCTATGAAGCCTTCTTGAGTTCGGGCGGCGGCGTAGACAAGACGCTGACCTTCGAGCGGTCCGACACAAATGGTGTATGGCTGCGCCTGCCGCGCGCCGGCAATGACGAGACTACCCGCGATCAGGCCCTGGCGGTATTGCAGACCCTGCTCGGTCACGATGGAGGACCTCGCGGTAATGCGCCGGACGCACGCATCGGCAAGTTTATGGAGGATGTGGATGGCGTGAAGGTGATGCCGCAACTCATCGGCGACCTGCTTGCCAACCACAGCAACCTGTCGGTCAGCATGGTAGGGACCTATCACGAAGAGACGATGCGCAACGAGGTCACGCCTAACGTGTCGGCACTCACCCTGGCGGGCGGTAGTGGCGACAATGCTTCGCGCTTCCAGATTTTGGGCGCCGGTTCAAAATCGGAGCGCCGCAGCAAGCTGTATCGCCAGAGCGACAAGTCCGGCTGGATGGAAGTCTTGCGCTCGAATGCCCTGTCAGGTGGCAGCGCATGGGGCCAGGCTGGCGTGGTGAACGTCAATGGCTTGTTTGCCATGGATCCGACGGTCAAATCCAGCGAGGCCTACGGTGGCTTAGCGTCCGGACAATCGCAATTCAAGGAAAGCGGCGTCGATACCAAACTGCGCTATATCGTGCGCGATGGCGAGACCAACGCGGTCGATACCCGTATCGACATCGAGGACGTGAACATCAAGAATCATATCAACCGGGTCAACCAAAACCAGCGTGAACTGGTCGCGCTGGGCGCTGAGCAGTTGTTCAAGAATGCTGAGAAAAAACCACCGGTGCATGAGCAGATGCGTGTGGCTAAGGCTTGGCTGTACGCCATCCTGGATCAGGCCAAGGAAAAGTCGGAAGGCAATTCGCGACACGTCTTCTCGATCAGCAACTGTCTCAATCCGTCGCCAGCGGCGGTCATGGACGGCCTGGCCGCGAAGGCAGAACTGGAGCGTCTTAACGGAAATGTCGTGCAGGCCAGGCATACCGATGAACAGCGCGATGTCGTACTGCGCAACCCCGACTCGTTCAAGCCGTGGAAGGTGACGACCAGCGAACGCACCTCGGAAAGCCGTCAGTTCGGCTGGACCACCGGGGTAACCTACGCCAAGCTGCAGAAGACTGAAGGCCAGCGCGGCACAAGCAGTTACCCTGCCTGATCGCGCCACCTTCGTCCTCCCCATGCCGAGGTCAGCGCGGCATGTCAAAACACATGCTTTTGCTGAAATGGCGTTCACTTAACACTGAACGCCATTTCAGATTCCTGATAAATCTTCGTTCGAACTCAACTCGGTATAACAACTGGTGAGGTGTGCTGTCAATAGCGGACACTCTTGTTTCAAGGGCGGAACATTGCCAAGGCGCGAGTGACGCCGCTGACGGTCATGGAAGCTTTCGATGTCTTCCTGTATTGCGGCTTTCGCGTCGGCCGGCG
>Ga0247814_10001695_pt1 | contig 12733 bp, 7 predicted proteins | sample UWRJL179409R1_FD_179947 | JGI IMG/M metagenome (GOLD analysis project Ga0247814, IMG submission 179947) | Plant litter microbial communities from Arlington Agricultural Research Station in Wisconsin, United States - UWRJ-L179-409R-1 | ecosystem: Environmental > Terrestrial > Plant litter >...
ATATCACCTACTGCAGTTTTATGATGTAGATGTTTAGAGATTTCTCCGTTCTCTACCAGTTTAACTGCAATGCTTAATGGCTCTTTCACTGCAGGAGAACTGCAGATCGAGTAAGACCGCCTGATTTCCTTCCCGTTAACCTGGAATAGTACGGTTAAAAATTGTCCGGCTTGGTATACAGGCATTATCCCGTTTACGGGCTCCAGCTGCATAAAAACGTTTTCTCCTGGTTGCTTTGAAATTTTGGTTATCCTTAACTGGAATGTGGTCATACGCTGTAAATTTAAAGAAATCCTTTAAACATAATTGAAGACCAGGGAAAATGTTGTCTTTTCGTATGGTAAAGAATAAACTTCCAGGCTGCCATAGTGCATTTTCATGATGTTTCGTGTGATAGTTAAGCCGATTCCCGAGCCATTACTGCGTGTGGTAAAGAAAGGCACAAAAATCTTTTCCAGCTGATCGGCCTCAATTCCTTTTCCATTATCGGTTACCTCAATAAATAATTTGTTTTGCTCAAGCCGGTAATCAATCTCGATTAATGGATCAGCTATACCTTCAAGTGCATGAATGCTGTTGGTTACCAGGTTGATTAAAGCTTGTTCTACCAGTTTGAGGTCTGCATTAACAGAAATCTTTGAAGAAGTTTGCCCCACCTGAAGTTTGATCTTTTTAACCGACGCAAAAGGCTGCATAAGGACATGGATATGCTGTAAGATCCCGCCTATGCTATGGGATTCGAGTTCTGGCGTGGGCAGCTCGGCAATCAGCCGGTAATCTTTTACAAATCCAAGCAACCCTTCCGAACGTCTTTTGATAGTCTGCAGCGCAGGTTTAAGATCTTCCAGATCTTCTTTGTTTAAGCTGTCTTTATTGGCTACCATGCTGTGTACCGTGTCTGAAAGTGAGCTGATGGGAGTAATTGAATTAAGAATCTCATGGGATATCACGCCGATCAGCCTGTTCCAGGCTTCAATTTCTTTTTGTTCTATTTCATCTTTTATATTCTGGAAAGAGATAATCATATAATTGGAACCATAAAGATTAAGCGGGATCACTTCTGTAGACAGCTGTATGAGTTTGTCCTGTATTTTTAGCTCCAAAAACCTTTTTCCTCCTTTACGGATACTTTCAATTTCGGCGGCGAATTGTGGGAGGTGTTGTTTAAGGCGGTGCCAGTATTTATAAGCTGGAACATTGAGGAGCGCAGATGCGGCCTCGTTAAAGAACGAGATCTCCATGCCCGTATCAGCCACGCCGTTTTCCTTTACTACGATAACACCTACTGGGACCTGTTGCAAAATAGTCCTGATCAACTGGAACATGGCATCCTGTTCCAGCTGTATATCTTTATGGGTCTTAATGATGTCATCAAAAGAGTTATACAGGTCTGGGAAACTACCTTTTGTACTTTTATTTTTAAAATTGAGTGTATGGTCGCGTGTTTTTACTGCATTGATAAATCTCCTGATATCTTCCCTGATCTGGTTGATATAATTGTATAGTGAGCAAACTGACGAAATAAAGATGCAGGAAACCCCGGCTATAGTAAACCATAGCTGTGTATTTAAGAACAGGTATACCAGTAAAATACCGGTTAGGTTGATGAAAAGTAACTTAAAAATTAGTCTGTATGTAAAACGCTGATAAAACATAAGCTTATAATCCAAATTTCTCTATCCTGCGGTATAGCGCTGCCCGCGTTAACCCAAGTTCCGCTGCTGCGCGTGAAATGTTACCCTTATGGGTATCAATTGCCTTTTGGACCATCATTTTTTCCATCTCTTCCAGATCGAGGTTAGCCGGTACTGCAGTTGAACTTCCAAAGCGCTGTGGACTAAGCTGCAGGTCCATTTCGGTGATCTCTGATCCATCGGCCATAATAATGGCACGTTCTATTACATGCTGTAATTCCCGCACATTGCCCGGCCAGTGATAAGTGGACAAAGTTTGTCCGGCCTTTTCATTGATCTGTGTAATGTTTTTGTGGTATTTTGTACTGAAGGTATGCAGGAAGTGATTGGCCAGGATCAGGATGTCTTCTGCACGCTGGCGCAGCGGAGGTAAAAGCAATTCTACCGTATTGATACGGAACAGCAAATCCTGACGGAAAGTACCTTTGGTAACCATTTCGTTTAAAGGCATATTGGTCGCAGTAATCAGCCTCACGTTAACTTTACGTTCTTTACTTTCCCCCAATCTGGTCACTGTACGGTTTTGCAGTACGGTTAAAAGCTTTGATTGCAGGGGAGGGCTGAGGTTACCAATTTCATCCAGGAAAATAGTACCATTATCTGCAAGCTCAAACCTTCCCGGCCGATCTTCCCGCGCATCAGTAAATGCCCCTTTGGCATAACCAAATAACTCACTTTCAAAAAGGTTTTCATTCAATGAACCTAAATCCACATGCATAAAGATATGGTTTTTGCGCAGGGAGTGTTTATGCAGTTCGTAAGCGAATACCTGTTTACCAGTTCCATTTTCTCCAAGAATAAGCACATTTGCATCAGTAGGTGCTACTTTAACCAAGGTATTTTGCAATTGCCGTATGGGAGCAGATGTCCCGATAATATTTTCGAACTTTCTGGCCTGGTCGTTATGTATGGAAGAGGTGATCTTTTCCAGCTTTTTAACTTTTTTGGTAGACTGTCTTAGTTTTGATGCTGCAGACAGTGTTGCATAAAGCTTGTCATTTTCCCAGGGTTTGAGGATAAAATCTGTAGCCCCTTTTTTTATAGCCTGCACCGCCAGTTCTACATTCCCATAGGCAGTCATCAGGACTACCACATAATCTTTATCAATTGATAAGATGTGTTCCAGCCAGTATAATCCCTCCCTGCCATTGCTGGCGCCTTTCTGGTAGTTCATGTCTAGCAGGATAATATCAATTTCATTATGACTGAGCAATACATTGATTTCTTTCGGAGACTTACAGGTTACTACCTGATTGAAATGCTGCTTGAGAAAGAGCTTTGCACTCAATAAAATATCATCATCATCGTCTATTACTAAAACATTTGCTTCGGTCATATCTATAAAATTTATTCAAAAATAAATTAATTGTCCGATGTTGTACAGGAAGTGTCCGCTAACGGACAGTTATTTTGTGATAAAATATTTAAAATACTGATATACATAGTTTTAAATCATTTATATTCCTTTGGCATATCCTTGGCTTATGGCATATCAGATTACAATAACCCAGATGGATAAGATCATAGCGAAAAAGAGATTTAGTAAAAAGACAATATTTATGGCTGCAGGGGGCGTATTACTTGTTGCATTGGTAGGATATGGATATAAACTTTCATTAAGCAAGGTATATAAAGCTGATGCGGATAAATTAACGGTAAGCAAAGTACAGTATGGAGATTTTGAAGATGTAGTGCTTTTAAATGCAAGCGTTGTACCGCTGACCTCTGTAATTGTAAGTTCTCCTGAAGGGGGTACTGTAGCAGAAATCTATACAGAAAATGGTGCAACGGTTACAAAGGGTACGCCATTGCTGAGGATCTCGAACCCTAATGCCTTATCAAATTATACCACCAGTGAGACCAGTATTACCGAACAAATTAATCAGTTGCGCAAAGTAAGACTAGACCTGGAGCAAAACCAGCGTGTAATGGCGCAAGACATGATGGTGATTGAGAATACCTTGAGAACAGCCAGCAGGAAATACAAAATTGATAGTGTGCTCTTCATCAAGAAAGTTATCACAAGAGAGGAATTTAATAACTCGACCCAGGATTACACTTATAACCAGGGCAGAAAAGATATTATGAAGCAAGCTGTACGGCAGGAGAACCAAAGCCGGGTGATGCAGTTGGGGCAAATTGATGTGTCTGTTGCAAGGATGAACGAAAGTCTGGAAACCATCAGGCAGAATATTGCTAATATGACAATCAAGGCACCGGTATCAGGAAGACTTTCTTCTTACGACCCGGTGATTGGTAAATCATATAATGTGAATGAGATGCTTGGTAAGATTGATGTGTTGCAGGGTTATAAACTGCAGGCAGGAGTAGATGAATATTATATCAACAGGGTAAAAGAAGGTCAGTCGGCCAACTGCGAATTTAATGGCAAGACTTATAAACTATCGGTCAGAAAAGTAATCCCGGAGGTTACTGCCGGACAGTTCCAGGTAGAATTGGTATTTGAAGGTAAATCTCCGGATGAACTGAGAAGGGGTTTATCTTTACAGGTAAAGCTAACATTATCGGATAATAGTAAATCAATGTTGCTGGCACAGGGGCAGTTCTTTCAAAGTACAGGTGGCTCCTGGGTCTTTGTCGTAAAAGACGATCAGGCCCAAAAACGAAACGTAAAAATCGGACGTAAAAACTATCAGTATTACGAAATTATGGAAGGACTGCAAAAAGGGGAAGAGGTAATTACCTCTTCATATGATCAGTTTAACCAATATGATATCATTGATATCAGCAAATAATAACAAGCCATTTAAATCATTAAAAAGATATTAATCTCAAAATATAAGACCATGATAAAAATCTCAAACCTGGAAAAAGTTTACAAAACGGAAGAAATTGAAACTACTGCATTAAATGGAATAGACCTGCATGTGCAGGCGGGTGAGTTTGTCTCGATCATGGGGCCTTCGGGTTGTGGTAAATCTACTTTGCTTAACGTAATGGGGTTACTCGATAAACCAGAAAGCGGCAGTTATAAATTTCTGGAAACGGAACTGCTGACGATGAACGATAGGGAGCGGTCTAACTTCCGTAAGCAGCACATGGGTTTTGTGTTTCAGAACTTCAACCTGATCGATGAGCTGACCGTATTTGAAAACGTGGAGTTGCCATTGATCTATAACAAAGTTCCCGCTGCAGAGCGTAAAAGGCTGGTTAATGAGATTATTGAAAGGATGAATATAGTAAACCGCAGCGGACACTTTCCGCAGCAGTTATCCGGCGGTCAGCAACAGCGTGTAGCTGTTGCGCGTGCATTGGTAACCAAACCAAAATTGGTACTTGCAGATGAGCCAACAGGTAACCTGGATAGTTCTCATGGTAATGAAGTAATGGAACTGCTTTGCGAACTAAATGAACAGGGAACAACGATTGTGATGGTTACCCACTCTTCGCATGATGCAAGTTTCTCCAATCGGATTATTAACCTGAAAGATGGACATGTGATCTCAGAGAAGATCAATAAAACGCGGACTGAAGAGCTGATCTAATTTTATTACTTGCGCTGAAGCTTTCCACCTGATACCCCAACTAACGACCTTATCTTAAACACTATGTTTAAACTCAACTTTAAAATTGCCTTACGAAATATCTGGAGAAACCGCAGTTCTTCATTGATCAATATCAGCGGACTGGCAATTGGTTTAGCCGCTTGCTTACTTCTGCTATTATATGTTTCTTATGAATGGAGTTTTGATAAACAGGCTAAAGATTCTGCACAGCTATATCAGGTACTCACAAATTATACGAATGAGAATGGCGAAATTGATGGTACGGGACAAAATACGGGTAATGCTATCGGTCCTGTTTTAAAACAGGACTATCCAGAGGTGGAAGCCATGGCAAGGCTTACCCATGGATGGCAGGAGCTAATCGCAAATGGGCCGTCTAGTTTTAAGAAGAAAGTCACTTTTGCAGATCAGGACATTCTAAAAATATTTGACTATACTTTTATCTATGGTGATCAAAAGACTGCTTTGGATGCACCAAGTAATGTGATTCTTACAGAATCTACTGCTAAAGTCTTATTTGGCACTACTGACGTTCTTAACCGGACAGTGCGATATGAAAATAAAACGGATCTAAAAGTAACAGGTGTAATAAAGGACACCCCTAAAAATAGTTCCGTTGTTTTTGATTTCTTATTGCCATGGTCTTTACATGTACAGAATTATACCTGGGCGCAGCATATCGGCTGGAGCAATAATAACTGGACGACCATAGTAAAATTGAGTAAAACCGCTGACGTTGCAGAATTGAACAAAAGAATTAACGGATTGATCAGGAAAAATGAATCCGAATCAAAAGCTTCGCCATTTTTATATCCTTTAAGCCAACTGCACCTATACGGGAAATTTTCGAAAGGGATAAGTACCGGTGGAGAAATTGAACAGGTCCGTTTATTTATGGGATTGGCCATAGGTATTTTGCTCATCGCCTGTATCAATTTTATGAATATGGCTACGGCTAAATCTGAAAAAAGGGCTAAAGAGGTAGGGATCAAAAAAACTATTGGTGCAACACGCGGAAGCCTGGTAACACAGTTTTTAATGGAATCGCTGGTACTTACTTTTTGCGGCAGCATTTTGGCTATTGCATTAATAGAATTGTGTTTGCCATTATTTAATAATCTGCTGGGTATCGAACTGCTCGTATCTTATGCTAATCCTTTGTTATGGATCAGCTTGCTTACAGTTGTTCTGGTTACAGGATTGATTGCAGGCAGTTACCCGGCGTTCTATTTGTCATCCTTTAATCCTATACAGGTATTGAAGAAAAAGAATACGAAGAGGGGAGTGCAGTCACTCAGTTTAAGGCATATCCTGGTAGTTGGCCAATTTAGTTTTGCTGTGATACTGATGATTGCCACCGCTGTAATTTATAAACAAATCCAATATATTAAAGACAGACCTGTTGGTTATGAAGTGAGCGAGCTGGTAGAAATGCCGCAGGATGGAGAACTGGCTTTTAAATTTGAGCTGTTGAAAGATAAGCTGATTAAATCTGGTGCGGTTACTTCGTTATATCAATCGTCTGGAAGCATGGCCTTTGTAGGGTCTAACTTTTGGGGTATGGAGTGGCCTGGGTCTACAGCGGTAGATAAACAGGTTGTTTTTAACCAGATCGGTACCACCTATGATTTTGTTAAAACCACAGGAGTAAAGCTGATCGCAGGCAGGGATTTTTCTGAGAAATTTGCTTCGGACACAGCAGCGGTATTATTAGGCAAATCGGCTGTGAAGCGCATGAATTTAATTAATCCCATTGGAACCGTGATCAAATACCAGGGCAGTCCGCGAACGGTAATAGGTGTTTTTGAAGATTTTATCTGGGGTTCGCCTTTTAAAACTGACGATCCGATGGTGATCGTATTTGATAAGGAATGGAGATCTACGATTACCATGCGTTTAAATACAGCTAACACGCCAGCAGCAAATATTGCAGTCATTGAAAACACTGTAAAAGAGATCAATCCCGCCTATCCTGTTGATGTAACGTATGTGGATCAGATATATGCCAAAAAACTACAGTCGCAAAAGGTGCTGGGCATATTATCTAACCTGTTTGGTGGGCTGGCCATATTTATTTCTTGTTTGGGATTGTTTGGTCTGGCCGCGTACAGTGCAGAACAACGTACCAAAGAAATTGGGGTGAGGAAAGTTCTCGGTGCCTCGGTAAGCAGTTTAATGCAGCTACTTTCTGTAAGCTTCCTGAAAATGGTATTGATAGCAATTGTTATTGCAGTTCCCATTGCCACATATATTATGAATACCTGGTTAAAAGGGTTCGAGTTTCATACTAACGTGAGCTGGCTGGTTATTGTACTCGCAGCAGCAGGTACGATTATAATAGCCCTGTTAACCGTGAGTTTTCAGGCCTATAAAGCTGCGAATACCAACCCGGTGGACGCCCTTAAATATCAATAACTTACCAGTTTTTACAACCATATCATAAACGCCATGTTCAAACTTAATTTTAAAATAGCACTAAGGAACCTTTGGAAAAACAAGGGTTTTACGTTGATCAACGTTGGAGGGTTAGCAATTGGATTAGCCAGCTGCATGATACTGTTGTTGTATGTGGCCTACGAATGGGGGTATGATAAGCAATCTGCTAACTATAAAAACACTTATATCGTATATAACCACCAAACTACAAGTGCCGAGATTTTTAGTCATACCACTACGCCTGGTGTAATGGCTGCAGAAATTAAAGCTGTTGTGCCTGGGGTGGCAGCGGTAACCCATTATAGTTACATGCAGGAGCACCTGCTCAGTTATAATCAAAATAGCTTAAAGAAACAGGGGATGTTCACTGATACTGAGTTTCTGAAAATTATGGATTATCAGTTTCTGAAAGGAAACAAAACAAAAGCTTTGCGGGAGACTAACGCTGTAATCCTGACGGCTACAATGGCGAGGACAATATTTGGAGATGAAGATCCAATAAATAAGGTTATAAAGCTGGATAACAATGAGCCATTGAAAGTAGAGGCGGTAATTGCTGATTTACCAAAAAACAGTTCATTTGCTTTTGATTATCTAATGAACTGGAAGTTATATGAAAAACTTGACCCGCAAATTTTGCTGGGGGGCTGGGGAAGTAATTTTTGCGAAACCCTCGTGCAGTTAGAGGGGCCGGATCTTTTTGAAAAGGCAAATGGTGTAACTGCCGGCTTATATGAAAAGAACCAAAAAGATAAGCTTGCAAGGTATGAACTGTACCCGCTAGCTAAATTGCATTTGTACGGTAAGTTTGAGAATGGAAAAGCTACAGGTGGTAAAATTGAGCAAATCAGGATATTTTTTCTGCTGGCTTTCTGCATCCTGCTTATTGCCTGTGTGAATTTCATGAACCTGTCTACTGCCAGATCAGAGAAGAGGGCGAGGGAAGTTGGTGTAAGGAAAGCCATTGGATCTACGCGTAAAGCATTGATGGGACAGTTTATGTTAGAATCTATGCTGCTGTCGCTTTTAGGAATGGTGCTCGCCTTTGTGCTGATGGAAGTGAGCCTGCCTTATTTCAACAGTGTATTACATTTAGATTTATATATCAACTATGCAGACTGGATATTTTGGACTGCACTGATAGGTCTTACTATCTTTACCGGATTGATCGCAGGCAGTTATCCGGCCTTTTACCTCTCCTCATTCGAGCCTTTACAAGTGCTTAAAGGAACGGGCATTACTGCCGGCAAATCATCTGTATCTGTAAGGCAGGTGCTGGTTGTATTTCAATTTGTTTTTGCGGCCTGCCTGATTATCGGTACCGCAGTGATCTATCAGCAGTTAAACTTTATTAAAAATAAGTCGATCGGTTACAACAAAAATAATCTGTTGGAGATTGCTCTTGATGGGCCATTACTCAAAAATGAAGCTAAATTAACTTTATTAAAAGACCAGCTGCTGAAATCGGACGCTGCAACGGATGTTTCTTTTTTCAGTACCAGTTTAAGTCAGTACGGAAACAACACATTTGATGTAGAGTGGCCAGGTAAAAATCCCCAGGATATGATCTTGTTTAACAACCGTGCTTCGGGATATGACTTTATACAGACTACAGGATCTGTGCTAAAAGAGGGCCGGGAATTTAACCGCCAATATATAGATACTGCCAATGTGGTGATTAACGAGGCTGCTGTAAAAATTATGGGGATGAAAAATCCTGTAGGTGCAAAGATTGAAGTTTGGGGTACACCGGTAACAATTATTGGGGTGATGAAAGATTTTACGATGGAGTCTCCCTATAAAGAGACAAAACCAATTTTCCTGTATTATAATATGAAAAATGTGACTACCCTGTTGCTGAGACTAAAAGAATCAACTAGTGTTAGCGAATCTATAGATAAAATAAAAGGGGTAATGGAGTCTGTAAATCCCGGGTTCCCGGTAGATGTTAAATTTGCTGATGACAACTTTGAGAAGAAATTTCAAAATGAAAAATTGTTAGGTACGATGGCGAACTGGTTTGGTGGCTTTGCAATTTTCATTTCCTGTCTGGGATTACTGGGACTTGCTCTGTATATGGCAGAACAACGCAAAAAAGAGATCAGTATCCGAAAAGTGCTTGGTGCCAGTAATATGAATATCTTAACGCTGCTCAACAAGGATTTTATAAAACTGGTAGCCCTGGCAAACCTGATTGCTTTTCCGCTGGCCTATGTGATGATTAATAACTGGTTAGCTGAATTTAGCTACCGCGTGGATATCTCTGTACTTCCTTTTGCCCTGGCATTAAGCTTATCAGTTATAATTGCAATACTCACAGTAAGCGTACAGTCTGTTAAAGTGGCAAAAGCGAACCCGGTAGATGCTTTAAAGTACGAGTAAATTGATTTTTGTTTCTGTTTAAAATAAAATCCTCTCTCTATGTTCAGGCTTAATTTTAAAATCGCTTTAAGGAACCTTTGGAAAAACAAGGGTTACGCATTTATCAACATCTCTGGCCTGGCCATAGCAATGGCCAGTTGTATACTGATCTTTATATTTGTGCGGTACCAGTTAAGTTTTGATCAGCAGTTTCTGAATAAAGACCGTATTTTCAGGGTTGTTACAAACTGGAATGATAGTAATGGTCCGGGCGCCACCAAGGGAGTGCCTTTACCACTGGCCGGTACCATGCGGGAAGATTTCCCACAGCTGGAGAAAGTTGCAGCTATCCAGTCTGCTGGCGGACAAATAATGGTACCTGATGCCTCGGGTAAGGTTACGCTTAAAGATGAAGTAGAAATATACTATACAGAGCCCGATTTTTTTGAGGTGTTTGATTTTATTTGGCTCTCTGCCAAACCGCTAAGCGCACTGAAAAAACCAAATACAGTAGTACTTTCCGCGGATAAAGCAATAAAGTATTTTGGCAGCTGGCAGGCGGCATTAGGCAGGATATTACATATTAAAAATAAACCCGACCTTACTGTTGCAGGGGTATTTAAAGAAAATCCTGAAAATAGCAGTTTTCCCTTACAGGTAGTGATCAGTTATGCCAGCTATAAAAACAGAGAGGATAAAAGCTGGTCTTATATAGGGTCTTCTTCAGAATGTTATTTCCTGCTTAAGAGAGGGGCAGGGCAGAGTGATGCTGCGGCTCAATTAACTAAGCTCAGCAAAAAGATATACAAAAATTTACCTGAAGGCAATACACAGTTCTTTACTATTCAACCATTAAACGATATTCATAAAAATGGCAGTTATGGTAATTTTAGCCATAAAATTATGGAGACAAGCCAGCTTTATGGCCTTGTTTTTATTGGAGTTTTCCTGATGCTTACATCCTGTATCAACTTTATCAACCTGGCCACTGCGCAGGCAGTAAGCAGGTCAAAAGAAGTTGGGGTGCGTAAGGTAATGGGCAGCGGCAGGTGGCAGCTGATTTTCCAGTTTCTGGGTGAAACAGTTACAGTAAGTATACTATCGGTATTTATTGCCTGCCTGCTGGCGGAAATTACCCTGCCGCATATGCAAAACTTATTTAATGAAAAGATCTCCTTCAATTTATTACAATATCCGGTTATCTTCTTATTCCTGGTAGGTCTGGTGTTCATTGTCAGCATTTGTGCAGGCTTTTATCCGGCTATGGTCATGTCTGGCTTTAGTCCCGCCCTGGCCATAAAAAACAAAGTAAGTACTAATGCTAAAGGTGGGTTGGGCTTACGTAAGATTTTAGTGATTATGCAGTTTACAATCACTATTATATTGGTGATTGCCACAATAGTTGTGCTTAAACAAATGAATTATTTGCGCAATAAGCCATTAGGATTTGATCCTGAGGCCATTGCATCAGTTAATTTACCTGCAGACAGTTTGAGTCGCCTCCAATATACTAACTTTAAGGAAAGGGTTTTGAAACTGCCTGGTGTAAAAAACCTAAGTTATTTCGATGTACCACCTTCGTCGGAAAACGTTTCTGAAACCAATTTTTGGTTGAACGGATTGAAAGTGGAGCAATACCAGGTAAGGATAATGCATGCCGACGCTCAGTATTTTGATACCTTCGGATTGAAGATCATTGCCGGGAAGATACTGCCAAAAAGTGATACAGTAAATTCCTATGTGATAAATCAAACATTCTTAAAGAAAGTTGCAATAGAAGAACCTGAGCTGGCCCTTGGTAAATTATTGACGGTGAATGGTATCACTGCACCAATTGTGGGTGTGGTTAAAGACTTTCATGATCAGTCGCTTCATCAGGACATTTCACCAATAGCTATTTCTTCTGCCCAAATTGAATATTACCGTGCAGCTATTAAAATAGATAGTAAGGCGATGGTAGCTACAATGAAGGAGATCGAACATTTATGGAATGCTACTTTTCAGGACGATGTATACGAATCGAGTTTTGTTAATGATGATATCAATGCCTATTATGAAACAGAAAAGGTAATGGGCGTACTTTTTGAAGTTTTTTCTCTGGTTATTATTTTTATCTCTTTAACGGGTCTTTTTGGATTAATCTCCTTTGTGGCGGCACAGCGAACAAGAGAGATAGCCATCAGGAAAGTATTGGGTGCATCAGATTTTGAATTAGTAAGCCTGCTCAACGGATCGTTCTTACTACTTGTTTTTATTGCCAATATTGCTGCCTGGCCTATAGCCTATATTTTTGCAGACCGCTGGCTTTCGGGCTTCGCCTATCGGATTACCCTAAGTGCCTGGCCATTTATTACCGCTATGGCGGCCTCCATGGTAATTACTTTTATTACTGTTAGTTTACGTTCTTTCAAATCGGCGAGAACGAATCCGGTAGATGCTTTAAAATACGAATAACTGATTTTTAACACATTTGTTATGTTTAGGCTGAATCTGAAAATCGCGCTGCGGAACCTGTGGAAGAACAAGGTTTATACAGCAATTAATATAGGTGGACTGGCGATTGGCCTTGCAGGCTTTATCCTGGTGATGATATATGTGAATTATGAAATGGGTTATGATAGGGAAAATCGTAACCTGGATAATATATATTTGATAGGCAGAGACCTGGGCGACTCAAAAACGAATTTTACTCCTTCACCTTTAGCTAAACAAATC
>Ga0247814_10001699_pt1 | contig 12713 bp, 9 predicted proteins | sample UWRJL179409R1_FD_179947 | JGI IMG/M metagenome (GOLD analysis project Ga0247814, IMG submission 179947) | Plant litter microbial communities from Arlington Agricultural Research Station in Wisconsin, United States - UWRJ-L179-409R-1 | ecosystem: Environmental > Terrestrial > Plant litter >...
GTTAAGTACAGTTACTCCGCGCCGCGACTTTTTGAAAGCTTTAGGCTTTGGATTAGGTGCGGTAACGTTGGCAGCTTGTCAGACTGCCCCTGTTCATAAATCAATACCTTATCTAATTAGACCTGAAGAAGTAGTACCTGGTATTCCTAACTACTATGTTTCAAGTTTCAATGGTCAGAGTATCATCGTTAAAACTAGAGAAGGCAGGCCAATTAAAATTGAGCCAAATTTGAATGCAGGTCCGTTCAATCGCGGTACTGATGCATTGGCACAGGCTTCTGTACTTGATCTTTATGATGTATCTAAACTAAGAGATCCTGTTTTAAATAAGAATGAGAAAGCAAGCTGGGCAGAGATTGATGCATTTGTAAAATCAGAACTTACAAAAGCGCAATCATCAGGTAAGAAGATCAGAATCGTTTCTTCTTCTATAAACAGTCCTTCTACACTTGCAGTTGTTGCAGATTTCACTGCAGCATATCCTGCAACGCAGTTGGTACAATATGATGCGATATCTTATACTGGTATTATTAAAGCAAATGAGAATAGCTTTGGTAAAGCGGTAATTCCAAAATACAATTTCGATAAAGCAGATCTGATTGTGAGTTTCGCAGCAGATTTTCTTGGAACATGGTTAAGTGGAGAAGAGTTCACCGCTCAATACGTTTCTAACAGAGATCATACCTCTTTGAAAAACGGAAAAATGTCCCGCCACTTCCAGTTCGAAGCTGGTATGAGCTTAACAGGTACAAATGCTGATACGCGTGTACCAATTAAACTTTCTGAAGAAGGTCCGGCATTAATCACATTATATAACGCGATTACCGGCGGAAACCTTGCAGGTGGCGCTTTACCAAATAATGTTACTGCTGATAAAGCATTGAAATTAGTTGGAAAAGAGTTGCTTCAAAACAGAGGTAAAGCTTTAGTAGTTAGTGGTTCGAATGATGTATCTACTCAAATTTTAGTAAATGCAATCAATTCAGCTATTGGAAGCTACGGCACTACAATAGATCTTGATAATCCTTTAAAACGTTATGCAGGTAACGATTCTCAGTTCTCTGAGTTAATCAATGAAATGAACCGTGGTGAAGTTGCTGCAGTTTTATTCTTAGATAGTAACCCTGGATATGACGTTACAAATAACAAAGCTTTCACTGATGGCTTAAGCAAAGTTGGCTTAAGGTTATCGTTCTCTGATAGAAAAGATGAGACTTCTTCATTATGTAACGTAATTGCAATTAACCATAACTATTTAGAGTCATGGGGTGATGCAAGTGCTTACGAAGGTTTCTACTCTATCGTTCAGCCAACGATCAATCCTGTATTTAATACGCGTCAGGCTGAGGAAAGCTTATTAATCTGGTCTAATGCTCCGGTTAAAGAGTATTATCAATATGTTCGTAACAATTGGGAAGCTAATGTATTGCCTGCTTTAGGTAAAGCATGGAAAGATGTATTGCAAACTGGAGTATTTATTGCTGCGCCTAAACCAGCCGGAACTTATACTTTTAGCTTATCATTGGCAGCAGTTGTTCCTTCAATCGTTGCAAACAGCAAAGCACTAGCTAAAGATATCGAGCTTCAGGTTTATCAAAGCGTTCCAATGCGCGACGGTAAACATGCCAACAATGCATTTTTACAAGAATTACCTGATCCGGTTTCTAAAGTTACATGGGACAATTACATTGCCCTTGCACCTAAGTTTGCTGAAAAATTAGGATACAAAGAATTTGATATCGTATCGATCAAAGACGATAAAGGTTACACTATCGAGTTGCCAGTGCTGATTCAGCCAGGACAAGCTCAGGGTACTGCATCTATAGCTTTAGGCTATGGTCGTACTATGGTAGGTAAAGCTGGAAACAATGTTGGTCAAAATGCTTTCCCTTTTGTAAGCTTCACTAATGGAACTTACAAATATGCTACTACTGTCAAACTAGATGGCACAGGAAAAAGAGAAGAGTTAGCTCAAACGCAAACACACCACTCTTTCGAGGGAAGAAATATCATCCGCGAAGCTACTTTCACAGAATACAAAAAGAATCCTGCTGCAGGATCAGGTAATGATCATGCAAAACATAAATCTTATGATTTATGGGATAAATATGAGAAGCCAGGTAACAACTGGGTTATGGCAATCGATTTGAATGCTTGTACAGGTTGTGGTTCATGTATTGTTGCTTGTAATGTCGAAAATAACATTCCTGTTGTAGGTAAAGATGAGGTTCGCAGACGTAGAGAGATGCACTGGATCCGTATCGATAGATACTATAGCTTTAATGTTGAAGGTGGTGAGCATGCAGCAGAAGCACATGGCGAACATAACACTGGTATCAGTTCGGTTTCTAAAGAGAACGAGATTTCTCATTTAGATAATTTAGATAATGTATCTGTTGTGCATCAGCCAATGCTTTGTCAGCACTGTGATCACGCGCCATGTGAAACAGTTTGTCCGGTATTAGCTACCGTTCACTCTTCAGATGGTTTGAATCATATGGCTTATAACCGTTGTGTAGGAACTCGTTATTGTGCAAATAACTGTCCGTACAAAGTGCGTCGTTTCAACTGGTTCAACTACTGGAATGATTCACGTTTTGATAACTATCTGAACAATGAGTTTACTCAACTGGTATTGAACCCTGATGTAACTACTCGTTCAAGAGGGGTTATGGAGAAATGCTCAATGTGTATCCAACGTATTCAAGGTGGTAAACTACAAGCTAAAATTGCGAAACGTCCATTGAAAGATGGAGATATCAAAATGGCTTGTCAGGAAGCTTGTTCAGCGAATGCGATCATCTTTGGAGATGGTAACGATCCAAACTCAGAGGTTTCAAAAGCATTACGTAGCGAGCGTATCTACTACGTGTTAGAGGAGATCAACGTACAGCCAGGTATTGGTTATATGACAAAAATTAGGAATTCGGATACAACAGTACAAGCGTAAGCTGATATTAAAGAAATATAAATTATGTCAGGACATAAGGAATCAATTTTAAGAGAACCATTAATCACTGGTAATGATATCACGTATGCTAAGATTACGAATGATATTCTACTACCGGTAGAAAACAAGCCTAACAGAGCTTGGTGGATTGGGTTTATACTTTCATTATGCGGCGCTACGCTTTGGGTAGTGGCTGTGAGTTACACGTTCTGGTTCGGAATCGGAGCGTGGGGTTTGAATAAAACTGTAGGATGGGCTTGGGATATTACCGGTTTCGTATGGTGGGTAGGTATTGGTCACGCGGGAACATTGATCTCAGCAGTACTATTGCTCTTCCGTCAGAACTGGAGGAACTCAATTAACAGATCTGCAGAGGCGATGACCATTTTCGCCGTAATCTGTGCGGCAACGTATGTTGTTTCCCACATGGGTAGACCATGGTTAGCGTATTGGGTATTGCCATTGCCGAATCAGTTTGGTTCGTTATGGGTAAACTTTAACTCACCATTGGTTTGGGATATGTTTGCAATCTCGACTTACTTCTCGGTATCATTGTTATTCTGGTATACAGGTTTGTTACCTGATATCGCGACTATCCGTGACCGTGCGACTGGTATGAGACGTAAAGTATATTCAATCTTCTCTTTCGGATGGACTGGTAACGTAAAAACATGGCAACGTTTTGAGGCGGTGTCTTTAATTCTTGCAGGTATTTCAACGCCACTGGTACTTTCTGTACACACGATTGTATCGATGGACTTTGCAACCTCGGTAATTCCGGGATGGCACACTACGATTTTCCCTCCATACTTTGTGGCTGGAGCGATTTTCTCTGGATTTGCGATGGTGTTAACCTTATTATTGGTTGCACGTAAAGTATTGGGTCTTGAAAACTACATCACGATGTTCCACATTGAGTCGATGAATAAGATCATCATCTTAACTGGATCTATTGTTGGTGTTGCTTATATCACTGAGTTCTTCATTGCATGGTATTCAGGTTCTGAATATGAGCAATACGCATTTATCAACAGATCAACCGGACCTTACTGGTGGGCTTATTGGATGATGATGACCTGTAACGTGATCTCTCCACAGCTACTATGGTTCAAAAAGATCCGTACCAGCATTCCTGCTACCTGGATTCTATCTATAGTAGTAAACATTGGTATGTGGTTCGAGCGTTTTGTAATTATCGTTACTTCATTACACCGTGATTATATCCCATCAAGTTGGGCTATGTTCTACCCAACATGGGTTGACGTGAGTGTATTTGTGGGATCGATTGGATTGTTCTTCACGTTATTCCTTCTGTTCTTAAGAGTCCTTCCATCTATCGCAATTGCGGAGGTAAAATTATTACTGAAGAGTGCAAGTGAGCAAGCTAAACTAGAGCAAATTAAAGAAGGTCATTTAGATAAAGAACAAGTTGCGGAATACGTAGAGTCTTTAGAGAAATTTGATAGTGTTAAACAAGAACAATACGCAAAAATATAACAATGAGTAATATCAAATATATTTTAGGCAGTTTTGGTGATCCTGACGAGATGATGCATGGCATTGAGAAGTTACAGGAGCAGAACATTTCAATTTATGATGTGTATACACCAATGCCTATTCACGGCATCGAAGCTAAATTAGGAGTTAAAAGATCCAGGTTAGATATACTCGCATTCTTCTGCGGTATTACGGGAACAGCTTCTGCATTTGCACTGATCTATTTAACATCAGTTGTAGATTGGAAACATAATATTGGTGGTAAGCCTTCTTTAGCGCTTCCGGATTTTATACCAATTATGTTTGAGTTAACGATTTTGTTTACCGCTTTTAGTCTTGTTGGTGCATATTATGCCTCTACACATTTATTCCCTGGAAGAGCTCCAAGGGTAATGGACTTAAGAGCAACAGATGACAGGTTTATTATAGCTATCGATGCACAGCAGAATGCAGAGCATACAGTAATTGATGGTTTATTAAAAGATGCAGGTGCTTTGGAAGTGAAGTACAATGAAAGGAAGTATATCAGCTATGAATAAGAATAAAGTAGTTTTAGCCTCATTTTGTCTCCTGGCCGGTGCTGCAATGTTCTCGGCATGCAGGGATAAACAAAGCACGGGATTAGAATATGCAAGAAATATGTATGATCCTATTGCTCCTAATTACGATACGCCGCTTTCGACAGATAATGAGCTATTGAAAAGTTTTAAGGGTCATACTGCACAAACACCTCCTCCACATACATCACCAATCGGTTTCGTAGAAGAGGATACCTATCCAAATACAAAGGAAGGTTATGAGGCAGCAAGTTTAGCTTTGATTAACACAGTAGCAGCTAATCAGAAAAACATGTTAGAAGGTAAGCATTTGTTTACGGTAATGTGTAGCCCATGCCATGGTGTGGCGGGAGACGGACAAGGTCATCTTGTTAAAATTGAAAAGATTAGTGGTGTTCCATCATTCAATGATCCTGAGAAGACTTCTTCAAGAGGTGGTTTGATGGTTGACCTAACAGCTGGAAAGATTTACCATACAATTAAATACGGTTTGAACTCAATGGGATCTTATGCTTCTCAGTTGACTCCGGATGAGAGATGGAAAGTGGTAAGTTATGTTCAACAATTACAAAAAGGAAAACAGTAAAGAAGAAATAAATGGGAACTCATAATTATAATTTAACTGAGCAGTTTGAGTTTACAGGTAAAGCAAAGACCTTAAGTATTGTCGCTATTGTTATAGGGGTAATATCGATAGGATACGGCTTTTCTGCAGAGTCGCTTCATGAGCGTACTTTTGCAAACCTGTTGCTGATGGCTTATTATTTCGCTTGCGTTTGTATGTCGGGCGCTTTCTTTCTAGCTGTTCAATTTGTTGCACAGGCTGGTTGGTCTGCTTCGATACTACGTGTACCTCAGGCTATGGCAAAAGCACTTCCAATTGCGGTTGTGATCTTGCTTTTAGTAATTGGTGCAGGTTTATATACACACAATTTATACCACCATTGGAATGCACCTGGCTTGACAGTTAAGGGCGATCCTAACTACGATAGTCTGATTGACGGTAAATCTGCCTTTTTGAACGTTCCATTCTTTATGGCTCGTCAGGTAATCTTCCTGGGCGTTTATAGCTTCTTCGCATTGCTTTTAGCAAGACTATCAAATAACGAAGATTTAGAAGGTGGATTAACTTCTTACACTAAGAGCTTTAAATACTCTTGTATATTCTTAGTGATCTACGGTTTCACTACGCCGATCTTTGCTTTCGATACTATTATGTCATTAGAGGCACATTGGTTCTCAACTATGTTTGGTTGGTACAACTTCGCAGCAATGTGGGTTAGTAGTCTTGCAACGATAGCGATCATCACTATCCTGTTAAGAAAAGCAGGTTACATGAGTTGGGTTAACAATAGTCACTTACACAATCTTGGACAATTCATCTTTGGATTCTCTATTTTCTGGACTTATGTATGGTTCGCTCAGTTTATGCTGATCTACTATGCAAACATGCCGGAAGAGACCGTTTATTTCTACAAAAGATGGGAGAGCTATGAATTCTGGTGGTATTTGAATTTAGTATTGAACTTCCTTACACCAGTATTATTGCTGATGGACCGTGACAACAAAAGACATGAAAATGTTTTGTTGACTGTTTCTATCATCGTATTATGTGGTCACTGGGTTGATTATTATCAAATGATTATGCCTGGTGCTGTGGAAGAAGGTCACAATGGTTTTAGTATTATTGAGATAGGTACTGCAATAGGTTTTGTTGGATTGTTTACCTTTACGGTGTTGAATGCTTTAAGTAAGAAACCACTTATTGCTAAGAACCACCCGTTTTTACAAGAAAGTTTGAATCACCATTTGTAATTGGTGAGCTAATACATAAATAAATAATAGTATAGTAGAAATACAGTGTTACTACTTTTAAGGAAATGAGTTTAAGAAAATTTATAAGTAATAAATCAATAGCGGCACTAGCAGTGGTTGTAACGGCATTTGCAAATACATCTGCCTTTGCACAAGAAGCTGCAGCCGGAGCTGCTGCCGCCACCACTGATAAACCAGTAGACATGGGCCCGGTTTACAAATCGGCCTCCTTCTATGTTCTGGCATTTTTAACACTTTGCTTGTTTATAGCGATTGTTGGAAAGGCACTTAAGGTTTATGAGTTGACACGTGAGGCTCAGGATAAACCGAAAGGAATTAACTGGAATGCTATTAACGGAACATTGTTCGCAATATTTCTTGTGGTAGGTCTTTACGGTGTGTATTGGGAATATACAGTGCATGGTAACATGATCTTACCAGAAGCTGCATCTGAGCATGGTAAGAGAATTGACAGTATGTTCAATATTACCCTGATCATTACCACTATAGTGTTCATCGCTACGCACATTGTTTTGTTCGCCTTTGCTTATTTCTATAAAAACACTGGAAAGAGAAAAGCTTACTATTACCCACATAACAATGCTTTAGAGCGTATTTGGACTATTATACCAGCATTGGTATTGACAGTTTTAGTACTAATGGGATTCTTAACCTGGAGGTCTATCTTCTACAAAATTGAAGATCCAAATAACAAGCCATTAAGTATAGAAGTAACATCTTCACAATTTGCCTGGGCACTTCGTTATCCTGGTGCTGATGGTGTTGTAGGTATCAAAAACTATAAATTGATTGATGGAAACAATGCATTGGGTGTTGATCTAAAAGATAAATATGCTTTAGATGATCAGATTGCTGACGAGATTGTATTGCCAATCAATAAGCCAGTTCGTTTTATACTTACCAGTAAGGACGTACTACACAGTTTTTATATGCCTCATTTCAGAGTACAACTAAATACTGTACCAGGTATGACTTCATATTTTGAATTCACACCAACAATCAGTAGTGCAGATATGAAGGCAAAAACCAACGATCCAAAGTTTGAATACATTCTTCTTTGTTCAAAGATCTGTGGTTCCGGACACTATAACATGCAACGAAAAGTAAGAGTTGTTTCTCAGGAAGAGTACAATGCCTGGATCAAGGAACAAAGTACTTATGTTACAGACGACCTAAGAAAGCAGTTTAACTTACCTGTTGCAGCTCCAGAGCCTGCGGCTGCGGCTCCTGCGGATTCGACTGCAACAACTAATAAAATAGCTTCAAAATAATAAAATACTGGAATAGCACATTATGTCAACTATATCATTACACGATACACATAACCACGATAGCCATGATGATCATGGACATCACAAAGAGACTTTTATAACGAAGTATATCTTTAGTCAGGATCACAAGATGATCGCTAAGCAGTTTCTGATCACAGGTATTATCATGGCTGTTATTGCAATGGGCTTATCTATCCTGTTCCGTATTCAATTGGCCTGGCCAGATAAAAGTTTTCCTTTATTGGAAACTTTCTTAGGTAAATGGGCTGCAGGAGGTAGGATTCAACCTGACTTTTACCTTGCATTGGTGACCATTCACGGTACCATCATGGTATTCTTTGTATTGACGGCAGGTTTGAGTGGAACATTTAGTAACCTACTCATTCCATTACAGCTTGGTGCCCGGGATATGGCCTCTCCGTTTTTGAACATGTTATCTTATTGGTTCTTCTTTTCAGCTTGTGTGATTATGATGGGATCTTTCTTTATTCAAACTGGCCCTGCCAGTGCTGGATGGACGATCTATCCACCATTATCTGCATTACCTACAGCTATTAAGGGTTCTGGATTAGGTATGACACTTTGGTTGATCAGTATGGTGTTGTTTGTTGCTTCCTCTTTGATGGGTGGTATCAACTATGTAAGTACTGTATTGAACATGCGTACTAAAGGTATGGACCTTTGGAAAATGCCATTGACCATCTGGGCTTTCTTCCTAACTGCTATTTTAGGTATATTATCCTTCCCGGTTTTGGTTGCTGGTGTTGTATTGCTTGTATTTGACCGTAGTTTTGGTACTAGTTTCTACTTATCTGATATCGTAATTGGTACACAGGTACTTCCAAATGAAGGTGGTTCACCAATCCTTTGGCAACATTTATTCTGGTTCCTTGGTCACCCTGAGGTATATATCGTAATTATGCCAGCTTTGGGTATTTCATCAGAGATTATATCTGTAAACTCTAGAAAACCAATCTTCGGATACCATGCGATGATTTATTCATTGATCGGTATTACCATACTTTCCTTTATCGTATGGGGTCACCATATGTTTATCACAGGTATGAATCCATTGTTGGGCGGTGTCTTCATGATCACGACTTTGATTATTGCGGTACCTTCAGCAGTTAAGACATTCAACTATCTGGCTACACTTTGGAGAGGTAATATTAAATTTACTCCGGCAATGTTGTTCGCTATAGGTTTGGTTTCCTTCTTTATCTCTGGTGGTTTAACCGGGATCTTCTTAGGAAATGCAGCCTTGGATATCAACTTACATGATACTTACTTCGTTGTTGCCCACTTCCACTTGGTAATGGGATCTGCGGCGATCTTTGGTATGCTTGCAGGAGTTTACCATTGGTATCCTAAAATGTTCGGAAAGATGATGAACAGCAAACTAGGCTATTTACACTTCTGGCTTACGTTTATCTCTGCCTACCTGGTGTTCTTCCCATTACACTTCTTAGGTTTGGATGGTGTTCCTCGTCGTTATTACGCATTTACTGAGTTTGAGTTTATGCAAAAATGGCTTACTGTAAACGTATTTGTAACATGGGCAGCTATCATGGGTGCGTTGGCACAAGTTGCTTTCTTATTCAACTTCTTCTATTCGATCTTTAAAGGTAAACCAGCTCCTCAGAATCCTTGGGAAGCGAATACTTTAGAGTGGACTACACCAGTGGAACATTTACATGGTAACTGGCCAGGAGAAATACCAACAGTATACCGTTGGCCATATGACTATAGCAAGCCAGGTGCTGAAGAAGACTTCATTCCACAAACTATACCTTTCTCTCAAACGATGAGCTCTAACATGCCTCATGACTTTGAAGGAAATGCTGAATCTGAACGTATCCAAAGGGATTGGGAAGAGAAGCATGCTGCAGCTGTAGCTAATGAAACAAAAATCGACTAGTATTTAGTTACGATATACTAAGGTATCTGCGGTAAGTAAATACTTACAACAGATACCTTATTTTTTTAACCAAAGCATACATGGTTCTTAAATCTGAAAAGAGATTTATCAGGCTCAACCTTCTGACTATAGTAGTTACGCTATTGCTAATTCTGGCAGGAGGTATCGTACGTAGCACCGGATCAGGTATGGGTTGTCCTGATTGGCCAAAGTGTTTTGATCAATATATTCCACCAACTGAAGTTTCTCAGTTACCTACCAATTACAAAGAGAAGTATGTTGCGGAACGCATCGCGAAAAACGAACGCTTTGCCAAAACGCTCGACAAGATGGGCAAAGTTGCGCTAGCAGACAGCATTCGCCACGATCAATCAATCCTGGTACCTGAAAGTTTTAATGTTGCAAAAACATGGACCGAATACCTTAACAGGTTGATGGGTGCAATCACAGGACTACTTTTAGTGTTGCTTGTTGCCTTCTCGTTTGTTTACAAGAAGACGGCGAAGAGAATCATTGTGCTTAGCGTCATAAATTTGGTTGTTGTCGGTTTTCAGGCTTGGTTAGGATCAATCGTTGTTTCTACAAACTTAATGGCCTGGATAGTAACCGTTCACATGTTACTTGCACTAGTGATCCTTGCTATTCTTATCTATACCTACAACTATGCCATTGCCCAGGAGCAAAAACCAGCAGTGGTAATGGCGCAGATTGGCTGGTTAAAGCTATTGGTACTAGCTGCAATCGTTGTTAGTGTGATACAGATTGTTTTAGGTACTGAGGTTAGGGAAGCTGTTGATGCGATATCTAAACGATTAGCGTTTGCCGGACGCGAAAGCTGGCTGGAAGAAATTGGAAAAGTGTTTTCTTACCATAGGGATATGGCAATTTTAGTGTTGGTTTTAAATCTTTGGATCTACAGAGAAGTGAAAGATAAGTTTTCAGGCAAACAAGCATTATTGATTGGTAATTCTCTTGTCATTGTTTTACTTATCCAGATTGGCACAGGGCTTATATTATCTAACTTTGCATTGCCTCCTTACGCTCAGGCATTACATATTTTGTTCTCAACAGTTCTTTTTAGTCTTCAGTATTATCTATTCTTATTGATTTACCGTACAACAACATATTCACAAGAGCATAACTAACCTATAAATTGAAACAGTTTTTAGCAGATTTTTCCAAACTCATCAAATTCAGATTAACGTTTCTGGTAGTTTTCTCTGCATCCGTCACTTTTCTGATCGGATCGCAGGTACCTATTGAGGGGGTTGTTCCGGGTATTGACTGGAACAATTGGCTGATACTTATCGCTGGTGGTTTTCTGGTAACTTCTGCCGCCAACTGCTTTAATGAAGTGATCGAAGTGGACTTGGACAAGCTGATGACCAGGACTAAAGATCGTCCGATGCCTTCAGGTCACATGACCACTGGTCAGGGGCTGGTATCTGGTTTGGTAATGGGTTTAGTTGGAACATGGTTACTTGGAAAATTGAACATTGAGACTGGCTTATTGTCGGTATTCTCCATATTTCTGTATGCATTTGCTTATACTCCACTTAAGCGTAAATCTCCGATTGCCGTTTTTGTAGGTGCGATTCCTGGCGCTCTGCCGCCTCTTATTGGTTATGTAGCGGCTCATGGTAGAATTGACAAAATCGCCGTAATACTTTTCTTGATTCAGTTTGTGTGGCAGTTCCCACATTTCTGGGCTATTGCCTGGGTGTTGGATGACGATTATAAGAAGGCTGGATTCAGGTTACTTCCTACTACGAAAAGAGATACCGTAAGTGCATGGTTTGTTTTTATTAGTACGTTAATCCTCATTCCTGTAAGCCTATTGCCAGTGTTTTATGGTTTTGGAGGATATTATATTGCGGTAGTTTCTATACTTGCGGGGGTACTATTTAGTTATTATGGATTCGTCCTGGTCGCAAGAAAGGATGTTCCAAGCGCGAGGAAAGTAATGTTTTGCTCGTTTTTTTACCTGCCTTTAGTGCAGGTGGTTTTATTTTTTGATTTTATAAAATAGATATTATGGTTCAGTCCATTAAACAACAGGAAATAGGCATTGAGTTCAAGGCCAAAAAGTTCGTCATCTGGCTCTTCGTGGTTTCATCTACGATTATGTTTGGAGGTTGGACCAGTTATTACATTGTATTCTCTGCCTCAAAAGGCAAAGGTCATGGACTTGTTCTTCCAGAAATGTTCATGTACAGTACAGCTATCTTATTAATAAGTAGTGTAACACTGTTTTTAGCATCACGTGCATTTAAGGCAGGTAATGTTTCTTTACAAAGAATACTCCTTGGTGTTACCGTTTTATTAGGGATTACCTTTGGTATATTACAGGTGGATGCCTGGTCGAGCATGGTGCAAACGGGTGCCTTTTTCAGTAACAACAATGCAGCGATATCCCTGATTTATGTGGTATCAGGTTTTCACGTACTGCACATTTTTGCTGGAGTTTGTATCATCCTAAATGCGCTTTATGGCAGTTATACTACTGCGGGTATAGAGAAGCGCGGTTACCAGATGGAAATCGCCTCAATATTCTGGCATTTTATAGATATATTATGGATATATCTGTATGTTTTTTTACTTTTGAACAGTTAGATTTTTTAACAAACTATTACTATTTACAAAATGAGTTCATTATCACAATTAGATCAGGTAAAAACTACTCC
>Ga0247814_10001700_pt1 | contig 12712 bp, 9 predicted proteins | sample UWRJL179409R1_FD_179947 | JGI IMG/M metagenome (GOLD analysis project Ga0247814, IMG submission 179947) | Plant litter microbial communities from Arlington Agricultural Research Station in Wisconsin, United States - UWRJ-L179-409R-1 | ecosystem: Environmental > Terrestrial > Plant litter >...
AGCACGTGCCTCAACTACGGCTGTTAATGTACTTTGTTCAAATTTAGCTGCTCCTTTAACGGTGCTTACCAGATTAGGGATCAGATCAGAACGGCGTTGATACTGTGTTTCTACCTGATTCCATTTAGATTTTACATCTTCATCCATCTTTACCATGGTATTGTAACCGCAGCTGCTCAATGTGCTGGTCAGAAATAAAGCAGCAACAAACCCTAATATTATTCTTTTCATTTTTTTACGTTTTTGTTTAACTCATGTTAATATACAGATTACGACTCAATTTCCGTACCTATGTTACAAGTGAGGTGAACAATCCGTCACAATTGTCCTAAAATGAGGATATTACAATTGTTTACTTCGCATGGTCATGGGTAAAATGCAATTTTGTCAGGTTTATTGGGCAGTAGCTGGTAACGGATTTAAACAGAAAGAGGCAGACCCTGCGACCTGCCTCTTTCTGTTTAATAGCAGTTCAATGGAACTATTACTTTTGGAAAGTTATGCTTGGTGATATCACATAATATTCGAACTCTCCCTTAACAGCATTATCCTGAGGAGCATTAAGCAGTACTTCTTTAATACTGATCATAAAGTTATTGAACTCACTGACTTTTAAACCTGTCGCGCGACTAGTATTTTTTAATATGTTGCCATCGACGGATCTTATAAGTTCACCCGTAGCAGGGTCTACAAAACTAAGTTTAAAACTGGTTACTGGTATTCCATCAATTACGGGGCGCTGGATGATCTGGAATTGTGAATTGAAGTCATGCCCAACATCTTTTATGGTAAATAACGGTGTTAATTCTTCCTTTCCCGTTTCAGGATTGTTTGCAAATGAATTAAAAACTATGTCCATCGCCGGATATGGAAAGGCTGATATTGCCATATTTGCAACCTTGATTTTCATAAATCCTTCTGGTGCTGCAGGTTCATTTTCAAGTGGATTATTTGGATCTACCGGTATAATTACTGGTGGTACAGGCGGGACTTCTGTTTGTAATACAGGAGATGTAGCCCCTGGAGCCTGATAGATATAGTAAGTTACGGCTCTTGTAATATTCAATACAGTATCTATTAATTTTTCACCGGTGGTGTTATTGTATACCTCAAATCTCCGGTCACCGATGGGTACTGCAATATAGGACCTTAATGAGAGATCGTTTTTAATACCGTCATACTTCATATAGGTTACATAGTCGGTTTTTCTAGTGAATTCTACCTTAACAAAGGCAAGATCTTCTACAGCTTCATTCTTTTTACAGCCAGCAAAGCAAAATAGCAATGCAAGCAGGCATAATGTGATAGTCTTCATAATTGTGCGCTTAAAATTTATAATTGATGGACAAGTTTGAATTTATTCCATATTTTACCCTGTAACGGACATCGTCAAATTCTTTTTCGTATTTATCTTTCCCATATTTTGGAGAAAACGTGTGGGCCTCATTGTAGTTATACCCATTGCCATTTATATAGTACAACGCTTCTGAATCCAGCAGGTTAGCTATGTTCAGTTTAACCTCCATTTTCCGTTTCAGCAATCTGCAGAACAACTGCAGATCAATCTGAGCCCTGCCATTTTCATATTCTGTTAAATTCGGATCTGAACTAATCGTATAGGTGCGACGAGCAGTAGTATTATAGCTAAGGGTAAATCCATAATCAGGCGCAGTATAACTTACTCCGGCGTTTATGCTATAAGGAGACTGGCCATACAGCGCTCTGGTTTCCTTATTTTCTACGATAGTTTCTCTATTTGTACCTTCATAAGACAGGGTATGAACATTGGACCGGATTACTGTACCGTTACCAAACATGGTAATATTCTGCAACCATTGTTTAGCTGCGATAAAACCAAGTGATTTTCTGATCTCCATTTCTAATCCATAATTAGTTGCATCTTTCTGATTTTGAAATCGATATACCCGGGATTGGAAACCATCCAGACCTGCTACAAGCTCTACTGGTTTATCAAAAGACTTATAAAAACCAGATACTGAAATCAATTCCCCTGGAGAAGGATACCATTCATAACGCAGATCGGTATTATTGATTTTTGTACTCTGCACGTTGGTACCTTCAATATCCGCATTCAGGATCGGATCATAAAAGCCAAAAAACGAGGTTTCTCTAAAATCTGGACGAAGAATCGTCTTAGAAAAAGATGCCCGGAAATTCATTTTTGGAGTTATGCTGTAGGTTAAATTAGCCGAAGGCAGATATACTGTATTTTTCTCACCCGTAGGTTTAACAACGGTTTTATCATCAAGCTGTCTGTTCCTCAGGTCATATTTTTCAGCTCTGATTCCATAAACGAGCCTGAGTTGATTAAAAAATCTTTGGTCGAGCATCAGGTAGCCGGCATGAAAACTGGATTTGCCATCAAACTGCTGCCCATTGTTACCATCAGCAAAATAATAGGCCTGATTAAGGCCATTACCCATATTTTCCGGAGCCATTAGTTCGACATAAGAACGTCCGAATCCGTCAAATGCTCTGTCATCGCTAAAAATTTTTAGTTTAGTGGCATCCAGACTCCTTTTCTTGTTGATGCCGTTATATCCCATTTTAAACAAACTTTTGTCGCCGAGAAAATCAAACGGCTGACTCAGATGTAGTGCCCAGTTGTAATCTGTTTCCTTTGTCGTGGTAAACATCCGATAATCGTAATCCGTTTCATTCTCCCCAGGAATCGTTACACGTGGATTCTGGAAATATTCAACCCCGTCTTGTGTACCTGTTAGATAATAAGAGAACCTGACCCTGTCTTTCAGTTCCTGTTTGACAGAATTTAGCGCTCCCATCCATGTCAACTTTAGTCCGCCCTCTGTCAACGTATGTTCTCCTTCCAATTTATGTTGAAATATCTGTGTCAGTTCAGGATCCTGAATCACTCTCTTCGTACGTGATTCATTCAGCGGGTTAACAATCGATAAACTCCCTGTAGAAGCCGTATAAGTATTATTAAAGATTTGGGAAAACAGATTTTTAAATCCTATTTTGTAATTTTTACCCTGTATACCCGTATTAAATTGTGCCCCCACTGCGGTTTTATATCTGTAGATATTACCATTACGTCTTCCATAAGCTGTGTCGATCAACGCCAGAGGTTTATCTGGATAGGATGCATAATAGGTCATTCCTCTTACATCCTGAAAATCACTCGATTCCTGGGTATTTCTCAAACTCAGGCCAGCAACAAATCCCCAATGCTGGTCATTTTTTAAATTATAGACCTGGCCAGCCGATAAACGATAATTTTGATTCATTCCACCTGTGGAGTTGTATGTTCTAAACGCATCCGAACTAAACAATTTACTTTGCGGAACAGCATATGCTGGAACAGGGCCACTTCCCCATGACTGTATGCCATCCGGTAATTTACGGTGTCCGTCATCAAATCCTAAGAAATCGTACTTACCTCTTTTTCCTGCTTGAGTGAAATCTTTTCCAAGTGTATTCGTATTAAAACCGGTACCTGCGGATACAATCAGGAAATTAGCAAGAGGAATATCCAGTGTATTTACAGAAACCTGTCCGCCGGCAAACTCCGCCGACACATCTGGTGTAGCAGTTTTATTAATAACTACATTACTTACCATTTCTGCAGGAATCACATCAAAGGAGAAATTGCGGCGGTTCATATCGGTACTTGGCAGAACAATCCCATCAATCATACCCTGATTGTAGCGTTCAGTCAAACCACGAACAACAACATAACGGTTATCCACTACTGCCACTCCACTCACTCTCTTCAGCACCTGGCCTATATTATTATCCGGCGTACTGGCTATTTGCTCAGCAGAAATACCATCAGTAATTCCGGCGGCATTTTTTTGTTGTGCATATAAACCCGCAATAGCTTCCTTTTTGAAAGAAGATTGTATCGTTACACCTTTCAGTGCATTGGAAGAGCTGTTCAATACGATATCCAGTTTTGTTAATTCATCCGATTTTACAAGAACTCCACTAATTTGTTTGGTTTGATAAGATACATAACTCACCTCGAGCGTATAAGTACCGGGTGTAACGCTAATGCTATAAGACCCGTCTACTGCACTACTCACAGTTCTGTTCAGTTCTTTGATCCTGATAGAAGCGCCAGGCATTGCTTCACCTTTATCATCAAGCACTTTTCCGTAAACTTTGCCAGGTTGCTGCTGCACAGGTTTTGGTTCTATCACAATAAAGTTGTTCACTATTCTGTAGCGCAGATTAGTTTTGCTCAGTACCAGCTCTATCGCATTGCGGATGCTGATGCTTTCCAGATCCACGGAGATGTCTTTTGGATATTTAGCCAATAGCTCATCCGGCAAAGAGAACTGTACTTTACCAGCTTTTTGAATACTCAGCAGTCCTTCTTTGATACCCGAGTGTTTCAGCTGAAGCGGAATTTTTACTTTGTCCAGATGTTGGCCGCGTGCTGTTCCCGCTACCATTACACTGGTGAGGGTACATAAGGTAACCAATAAAATAAAGGAGCATTTCATGAAAAAGATAAGTTTGTTTCGTATGGAACGGTGAAGGATTAATCCTTTTTGCATATTTTTGTACATAATGGGTTTGTCTGCCTTTTAGGCAGGAATCTGTTATTATCCGCTCAGCTTTATTGCTGGCGGGTGCTGTTCATTAAGCCGAATGGGCGTCGAAAACCTCCGGCTTTTTAAATACATTCCGTTCCCGGCTTCGGGGACGGTTTTTTTTAAGGAGTATTGCTGCTACATCATTTTTTCTGATAGGTTCATATTTCTGTTAATTAATCGTAATTGCTTTTTCTTTATACTGATAAGTGAATCTCCCCGTGCTTGCCAGTACCTCCATGATCTGTTTTAAAGGCATGGTAGCTGTTAATGTGATGGTCATGTGCAGTCTTTCTCTGGCCGGATCAGCAAATTTTATTTTTACATTGTACCAGCGTTCCAGTACATGCGTCAGTTCCTGTAAAGTGGAATGATTAAATACCAGTCGCCCGTTTTTCCACTCTTTCACATCTTCCGCATTTACCCTGGTCAGCACCGCTTTGTGGTTATCCCAGTTTAAGCGCTCACCAGGTGTTAGCACCGCTAATGAAGTTTTTCCTTTTGCATGCTGCTGATCTACTCTTACTTTCCCTGTAGCCACCTCCACAAACAAGGGTTTATCAGCAAATGCATTCACCCGGAAAGATGTTCCCAATACCCATGTTCGGATAATGCCTGTATGGATCACAAAAGGTTTTTTCGGATTTTTAGTCACCTCAAAAAAGGCTTCCCCCTGCAGGGTGATTTCACGACTGTTACCTGTAAACTGAGCAGGATAGATCAGCTTACTGCCTGCACCCAGGTAAACCACTGAATTGTCAGCTAGTTTAATGGTAGAGCGCTGACCATAAGGGTTAACAGTTTCCTGCATGGCAATTACCAATAAATGTTCATGCTCATTTGCATTATACTTCCTGATGCCAAAATAAGTTCCGACAGAGAGGGTGATGGCGACCCAGATAGCTGCATATTTCCACAGCTTATTAGTCCTTGCCTGAATTTGTGTATTGACAGCTCCGTGTGATTGCAGCATAGGTGTTTCTAAACGTTCTGTAAGAAAGCGTTCTTTCCAGCCGTAGATCTCCTGATCGGTAATTTCATTTTCCTGAAAAACTTCCCATTCATCTGCCCATACTTGATCCATGATTTCCCGTGCATCATGCCTTAACAGGAAGGTATGCATAGTAACAAGTTCGTCAGGAGTACATTGTCCTAAAAGGTATTTTTGTATGAGTTTTTTATCTGCAGGATGGTCCATTATATTAATCAGGTGCTTCTATAAGGTAATACACCTTTTTTTGACGCAGCCACTAATGGGAAATGCTTTTTATTAAATAGATAATGAAAAGTTTCATATACTTAACCTTTTTGAAGAAATTTATTCGGACCAAATTTCTTGCTTCTGCTTATAATAAGTAGCCAAAGATCAATGCAAAGGCTACATCAGAATATTTCTTCAGGTTACGGCGAAGAAAGCTGAGCGATGCGCCGATATGGTTTTCTACGGTATTTACAGATAACTGTAATTCAGCAGCTATTTCTTTATGAGTCATATCATGTTCACGACTCATCTGGAATACTTTTTTACGCTGCGGACTCAATTGTTCCAGCATCGTACGATAAATATCATTTAATTCCCTCGATTCCACTGCTTCGTCGGCAGCAGGTCCAATGGCGCAATGCTCAGGCAAAAGATCAAGCGCAATGGTTGGTATTTCTCTTTTCCGGATATGGTTAAATAAGGTGTTTTTCATCGCCTTGAAAAGGTAAGGAGCAATCTCACCATCAGTTTGAATCAGGTCGGTCTTCTGCCATACTTTGAGCAATAAATCCAGCACAAGTTCTTCGGCCACGCTTTCATCTTTAACAAATTTCAGAGAGAACTGATGAAGTTTGTTAAAATACCTGCGAAACAATTCGTTAAATGCCTTATCATTTCCCTCCCGGCAATGCTGTATCAGTCTGTTATCGGGTAGATTTTTAAATGGCATGTGATAGAAATTACCTCACACAAAAGTAAGGAGCAAAGTGTTATCGGGCATTAATCTTGTGTTAACTGATTGTTAAATATTTTATGTTCTCATTTTATACCTACTACTATCAATAGATAAGGCGAACAGATTATCCCATAAACGTTTTTGATCATTAAAAGCTATAGCCTACCTTTGCAGCAATTCAGGATAAAAACCTGACTATTTACATGCAAAAAGACATAGAAATCACCATCGCACCCAGCGATCTTGCAAATGAGCAAGAAATCAACAACAAACTTTCTGCTGCCCTAAAAACGGCTCCGGCAAATATTACAGGCTACAAAATACTGAAGAGGTCAATCGATGCCCGCTCCAGAAATGTGATTTACAGGCTTCAGGTTAGAGTTTTTATAGGAGAATCCCTTCCTGAAGAGGCTGATGTTATACCATATACTAATGTTGCAAATAAAAAAGCCGTCATTATTGTTGGTGCCGGACCCGCTGGTTTGTTCGCTGCTTTACAGTGTATCGAAAATGGGATGAAACCTATTGTTCTGGAACGTGGTAAAGATGTAAAACAACGACGGAGAGATCTGGCGATGATCAATAAAGAAGGTATTGTAAATACTGAATCCAACTATTGTTACGGTGAAGGCGGTGCCGGAACCTACTCTGACGGAAAGTTATATACCCGCTCTAATAAACGAGGCGATATCAATAAGGTTCTCCAGATTTTTGTGCAGCATGGCGCAACTGAAGATATTCTGATTGATGCGAGACCTCATATCGGCACCAATAAATTACCACATATCATTACAGCCATTCGCGAAACTATTTTAAATGCGGGTGGGGAAGTTCGGTTTGATCAGAAAGTGACTGATTTGATTGTAGAATCCGGACAAATTAAAGGTGTGGTGATCAATGAAAATGAAACATTAAATGCTGATGCCGTGATTTTAGCAACAGGGCATTCGGCAAGAGATATCTACACGTTATTAAATGATAAGGGGATACTTGTAGAGGCGAAACCTTTCGCATTGGGCGTAAGGATTGAGCATCCACAGGCAATTATTGATGCCGCACAATACCATTGTGATATCAGAAGTGAATTTTTACCCCCTGCTTATTATAGTTTAGTAGAGCAGGTAGGCAGCCGTGGTGTGTTTTCGTTTTGCATGTGTCCGGGTGGAATTATTGCCCCATGCGCTACTCATGAAAATGAAATCGTGGTCAATGGCTGGTCGCCTTCCAAAAGAAATAATCCTTTTGCTAATTCAGGAACAGTGGTTCAGGTAACGCTGGAAGATGTTCCGGGAACTGATCCGCTGCGGATGATGAAGTTCCAGGCAGAAATAGAAAAAACTGCCTTTGAACTGGGCGGTGGAAACCTGGTTGCTCCCGCACAACGGATGATAGATTTTGTAGAAGGAAAGCTTTCAACCGATCTGCCTAAAAACTCTTATCTGCCGGGTACAAAGAGTGTAATGCTAAAAGATGCTTTGCCAAAATTTGTTGCGGACAGCCTGAAAAACGCATTGCCGCTTTTTGGAAAAAAAATGAAAGGTTATTATACCAACGATGCGATTCTGGTAGGAGTGGAGAGCAGAAGTTCTTCCCCTGTACGGATTCCGCGCGACAAAGAAACTTTTCAGCATCCACAAGTTAAAGGGCTATATCCATGTGCGGAGGGTGCTGGTTATGCCGGCGGAATTGTTTCTGCTGCGATAGATGGAGTGAACTGTGCAAATGCGATCCTGAATTTTAAATAAACATTTTATTGTTACTACTGTTAATTCTTTAGAAACAACATCATCATGAAAAATACCCTTATTATTGGCGCAACACCAAATCCAACAAGATATGCTTATCGTGCTGCACAAATGTTGAAATCCAAAGGACATGAAATTGTTAACGTAGGTATCAAGAATGGTGAAGTGGCAGGAGTGGCTATTGAAAAACCAGGGACGATCCATGAAGATATTCATACAATCACTTTGTATATAGGTCCCGATCTCCAATCAGAATATTTCGATTATATCGTAAAGACCAACCCAAAAAGAGTGATTTTCAATCCCGGAACAGAAAATGATAAACTTGAAACTGTCCTCAAAGAAAATGGTATAGAACCAGTTGAAGCATGTACGTTGGTGTTGCTGGCTACTGGTCAGTATTAAATGTTGCTATGAGCAGGATACTATAACATATTTCGGTTGAAAAGATAATAATGATAAGCAGTAACAAAAAACAGCATTAGTAAACTGAAAAGGAAAAACTGACTGAAAATAATAGCTGTCATCGAGATTACAAAAAAGCAGAATATAAACTTCAGGTACCGGTCCATATCATCTCCCAGAAAGTAAAGTGATAACCTTAAAAGGAGCAAACCAGATACGCCAAACACTATTCCTGCAATGATGATATAAGGAATAAAGCCTGATGCAAAACTGTATAAAACGAATTCTGGCAATAGCAGCAACACAATAAATACTACCGTGTGTGCCAATCTCTTCCAGCCCGGAAGGGGCAAACTGTTTACAAATGATAAGTTTACTTTTTCATATCTAAGTACCGTTGCTATTAACGTAGTGTGGGATAATATCGCTGCAAGAATGGCTATCATATAGACCCGCACATCTGGTGTGTCCCCGGCGAATGCCCATATGATGCCTTTGAAAAAGACGAATGATAATAATTTGCAGATCAGCAGCATTATTACCTGTTCTTTTAACAGATAATAAAGTGGCCACGTCCAGTAAGGTTTACTGATACCGGGCAGCTCGATATCAAATGGTATTTTTATACTGGTAAATTGATAATTAATTCTTTGATAGGTCATCCTTGCCATTAAGAAAAATATACCAGATAGATATATGCAGAGGGCAACAATAGTAATATAATTTCCATGCAATACTGCGGTAATAAAAAGCATCACTGCATAAATCAACATAGGAAGGCAGATCACCATAAATAGACCAAACCAGTTCAGTATTTGTGTTTTTCGTGCTGCAGCATTACTGATGTAGATGAATTGATAAATATCCTGATTCAATTTTTGTCTGATGAAAAGAAAACCCTTTAGGGCGTAGACTGTAAAAAGTAGTAGAAATATGCCTAGTATCACTGGAGAAGCCGAGATCCCTATTAAAAGCGATAAATGAAAACTGAGCATCTGTCCGGGTTCTACAGCTGCAAAAATCATATAAAACAGAAAAATAAACAGCCCTGCATGTTGTGCATAAAACTCCCTTGCCAAAGTTTTAATATATACGCTTAACATGGGCTGATTTTCTGCTGATTAATTTCGAAAATACCATCCACATGAACGGCTGTATGCTCCAGCGCCTGATGTGTGGAGATCATAAATGTGGCTCCTTCCTTACGCCGGCTTTGTATACATTGATAAAGAACCTGTGCTGAAGCAGTATCAATAGTGATTAGGGGTTCATCAAGTAAATAAAATTCAGTATTACCGGTAAAGGCACAGATCAGGGATAACTTTTTAAGCATTCCGCTTGAATAGCTATTGATTTTGTTATTCATAAAATCGCCCATTTTAAACTGTTCGATCAATTCATCAGCAGATTTTATTGTTGTTTTTCTCACTTTACAATAGAAATCAAGCAATTCATTTCCTGTGATAAAAGGGGGATACTGCGGTTCTGCTTCGGCGAAACTAAGTAATGATCGGTATAGTGATGGATTTCTGCGCAAAGAAATTCCGTTGATACTTACTCCCCCATCAAAGGGAGTTTGTCCTGCAATTACTTTAAACAGCGTAGTTTTTCCTGTTCCGTTCCCTCCCTTGATCCAGTACAAGCCATCTTTCAGTGCCCATCTCTCAAATGCCAGAACAGTAAAGCTACCGTAACTTTTGATGAGGTTTTCAATATTTAGTTCAGCCACATTCTTTTAGTTTTAGATGAAATATCGTAGAAATTGTTACCTAAAACTTTGATATAAATCACTATTTTTATAAAAACGCAATTATCTTGAGAACTCATTTACCTGTGAAATCAATCGTCTTTTACCTTGTGGTCGGCATTTTATTGCTGCTGGTAGGGGATAGGATAATTGAACTGGTTATCATGAAAAGTAAAGAGCCCGAATTGCAATATGAATTTTTATCCAAAGATATTATCCTTGTAGTCGCTGTAGCCTATATTACTTATTTCTGTGTTCACTTTTACCTGTCGAATATCAAGATGACTTCTATCCATTACCAAAAGCTATTTGCGGGAAGTCCATATGCTATTTATGTAATGGAGAAAAAGACGCTCAAATTTCTTGCAGTTAATGAGGCTATGACCAATCTTTACGGTTATAGCGAGGAAGAGTTTCTTTCCATGACCGCTTTAGCTATCCGGCCTGAAGAAGAACGTGAACGCATTGTCTCATTTTTAAATACCTTTGGTAATACCACCAGCCGATCTGGCAAATGGTTGCATCAGAAGAAGAATGGCGAAAAATTTTATGTGAGTATTACCTTTCACGCTGTTCCGCTATTTAACAAAGAGACCTATATGGTAATGGTCACTGATATCAACCAGGCCATTCTTGATGAAAAAAAGATCAGTGATTTATTGCATTTGTATGAAACAGTGAATAAGGCGACAAATGATGTGATCTGGGATTATGATCTCACTGCTGATGAGTTACATTGGATGCAGGGATATCAGGAAACTTACGGTTATGCAGATGATGGTAGTACAAGCAATTTCTGGATGATGCCAAAAGTTTATTATGAAGACAGGCAAAAGACAATTGATTTTTTCAAACAGCTGGTTGCTGACAGGACGAAGAGCTGGTCAATCGAATACCGTTATGTTTCTGTAGATGGTAGTTTAAGGTATATCGAAGATCGAGGTTTTGTTATATTCAATGAGAATGAAATTCCTGTGCGACTGATTGGTGCGATGCAGGACGTTACGCAGCATAAAGAATATGAGCAACAGTTGCTCAGTCAGAATGAATATCTTAAAGAAATAGCCTGGATTAATTCTCATCAGGTGCGGCGTCCGTTATGTAATATTATGGGCTTAGTGGAACTCATTAAAAACCCGGATAATTCCCAAGAAGAGACCTTGCAGTTAATTGAAATGTTATCTGATTCGTCTAAAGAACTGGATGACGCCGTTATTCAAGTAAACAAGCAGGCGGTAGACGGTAAAGTTCAAAATACCCAGAAGGTTAATTTCTCCTAATCATTATGTGTACTGTTACCCCGACCACATTACTGACACATTATACCCACATTGCAGTTCTTCTATAATTGTTTAATCCTCAAATACAGTAAGCATTTGTTTCTCTATAGGAAAAATGGTATGTTTTCCTGAAATTTTACAAGTCTGTATAAAAAAGGCATATTGTATGCGCAGTAAACGCTGATTTATGGCGCAATCCTTCAGTACTTACTCACTTGTTTCTTCCTTTCTGTGTTTATCTTCTTATATCTTAGATTACTGTCGTTTGTAATGTATGGTTTGAGTTTTCATATAAGACAGGTTTGGATTCTTGAGGGTGACAACAATTTCAACCCTATAATGCTCCCTATGTTAACCCCTCCCAAAGATGAAGTGGACCCTATAACAATAGTTAAGCTGGTATCTTGAAGCTGACCTCCTGTCTTCATAGTGATCGTATTGATTGTAGATTTTCTTCAAGAACTATAGAGTTCTGAGGTGGATCATATCTGTCTCTGAAATACGTTGGATTTCGGTCGGTAATAGTCCATCTTTTGGTCGGGATGCAAGCAGGTTGGAAGCAAGGTGGAAGCACGGTAAAAGCACGTTTTTTCAGGAAAACGTGCTTTTACTATGCTTCCATACTTCTTCGCCGGTGCTTCCAATTTGTACTATACCCGACCTGCACCTGAGCAGGTTCTTTTATAAACCATAAGCAGATCACCACAGATATAGAATGTGACGTCCATTGATCTGACCGTTCCTTATCTATACAAGCTTCTTATGAACACTCGTTAACCTATATTTAAGAATCACTAGCGCCAGGCCCCTCAACTTTGCCACCTTATTTCTATATCACTGGCTACTTGCAAGTTAACATGAACTGTATTTGGTTTGCTTTCGAAGCCTCGTTCCAGCCCCTTTTAAGGAGGTTTCTATAGGGTTGCTATACCTAAAGGGCTGGCATAGGGCTTTGAACTCCGTTTAAACCAGCTTTTAAATCAGGGACAATATAAAGTTGAAGTAGGTCTAATTAGCT
>Ga0247814_10001701_pt1 | contig 12706 bp, 18 predicted proteins | sample UWRJL179409R1_FD_179947 | JGI IMG/M metagenome (GOLD analysis project Ga0247814, IMG submission 179947) | Plant litter microbial communities from Arlington Agricultural Research Station in Wisconsin, United States - UWRJ-L179-409R-1 | ecosystem: Environmental > Terrestrial > Plant litter >...
AATGAGTGCAGAAGATATGGCATACGGTATCAGTCAGCTTCAGGCTCTTGATGATTGTCATGAGGGAACAATAACATCGTGCGATTCTGAAATTTATTGGTCGAGTACAGTTAAATTAGACAAATGCAGTAAAGAAAACCTAAATAAAACACAGATTGTTGGCAGGGGTGGAACAAATATTTGCCCGTTCTTCGAGGAATACGAAGAACGATTGGGTAAGCAGGATTTCATCATCATGATCACAGATGGGTATCTATCTGGACATGAAATGGAAACAATGCAGGATCCACTTATACCAACATATTGGCTAATAACTTCGGACTGCGTATTCGAACCTTCTTTCGGGAAAGTGTTCCATCTTCGCAACATGTGATGAGAAAAACAATCTATAACGATTGACAAATCTCCTCCAGGCTTTACATTGTCTGGAGGAGATTTTTTTTATTTGAAAATTTTAAAGTGAAAAAATACATCCTAAACGCCGACAACGAAACATTTTGTATAGATTTTGATTTTGTTGAATATAAAAATAAGGGTCTTGTTTATATTCATCGACCTATAAATAAAAAATATCTATATACGATGTCTAACCCAGAAGCCGGAAAAACGGGTCATTACATGTATCGCTTTCTTAACGAAGATTATTATGATTCATGTTGTGATTTTATGTCTAATGAAGAGTTTGAAAAGATTAAAAAACAAATATTAAAATTAACTAATTTTTTATAATGAAAAAATTAAATATCAAAATACAAAAACAATCATATTATTATAATGATATAAATCATTTTATTATTCAGGTAAATGATAAATCATATGGATACAAATGTTTTTCTAAAAATTATGAATATTTTATTGAAATTTGTCAAGATCATCCACTTCATTTCTTAGATAGACAACAATTTATTTATGTTAAAAATAAAATTAAAATGATGATAAATTTCGAATAACCCATCCATTGAGGAGAGCGAAGCTATGACGCAACTAGGATATGCCGTACTCGGCTTTGTATTAATTTTAAGTCTAATGATGAATTTATCCAAAAATGAATAACTGTGCATTTTGCAACTCTTCTTCTTTAGAAGAAGTTTTAGATGCGTACAGCCATTTTGCATGGAAATTATGCGGCGAGTGTTATGCTTGGCATATTGATCCAACACCAACAAATTATGGTCATCTTTGGAAATTCAAAGAGCATAATTCTAAGATGTACATCTTAGAAGAAAATAAGACTTCGGTTATTGTTTATGAAGCATTAGATGGTTATAGTTTTGATAGTCAGCCAGATATGTTTATTACATATCCTGAAAAATTAATTTTAAAAAATACTACGACAAAAAAAGTTTTTGATAGACTTGGAAAGTTTTTAAATTTCAAATGATTAAAGAAGATAAAAAACCATTCGTTCAAATGTCTGATGACATGGATGTTAAAAGTTTTGGTATTTCTGATACTGGATTTATTTTGGACATACTTAGAAATAAATTGTATTCGGACATTATCGCAGCCATTACACGAGAGATTTCTTGCAATGCTCGTGATGCGCATCGTGAGGCGGGTAAAAGAAATGTTCCGATTGAAATTACTCTTCCTAATTATGTTGAACCTTATTTTAAGGTCCAGGATTTTGGAACAGGAATTTCTCCTGAGCGCATCGCAGACATCTTTGTAAATTATGGAAAAAGCACAAAGCGAGATAGCAATGATTATGTTGGATTTTACGGGCTAGGATCCAAAACCCCATTTGGGTACTCAAATACTTTTAATATCATTACCATTTTTGATGGAACTCGATATAATTATGCTGCCGTTATTGACGAAACAAAAGTTGGAAAACTTATTAAACTTTCTGAAAATCCAACAAAAGAAGGCAATGGGACAACAATTATTCTTGCCGTAAAGTCAAATGATTTTGATAAGTTTCAAAAAGATGCTTTGTCGGCGACCCATCATTGGGATGTGCGCCCTATTTTTCACGGAGGAAAATCACCTTCTTTTGTTGAGAAGCAACAAATTCTATTTGGATCTGATTGGGTAATCGAAAAATCAAATCATCATGTTTTTAATGATGATAAATTTTCGGCGGACATTGATGGGATCATTTATCCTATAAATATATATGATATCTATCCGAATGATAACAAATCTTTAAACGCAGTTTTTCAACTTCGTCAAAATTTGCGCTTGAAATTCAAGGTGGGAGAGCTATCTGTCTCTGCCAATAGAGAAACTATTTATTTGGATAATGAAACGATTGAAGCAATTAAAAATAAATTAATCAAAGTCAATGCAGATATTTTGCTTGCCTTTCAAGAGAAAGTTAATGCTTGTTCTGATTATTGGTCAGCGCAACATTTCATTAACCACGATACAATATTTTTTAATTCCGCATCAATATTTGCCAACCTAACCTTTTTAGGATCAAAAATTAACTTTAATAACGGCGCAATGCCCTGCCCTATCTTACATTTCGTAAGAGAGTGGAAAGACGAAGTAAGTAATACTTTTACTCTACGTCAGGTAAAACGAAGAGTCTTAGATTTTTGTAAAGAGAAAAATCTTTATATTAATGATTTTGATAGCAATCATATTAACACGAAAGATGTTCGAAAACATTTTGAAAAAGATAAAAGCCTGAACCTTATTCAGGTTATCATGCCTACAAAAAATCCAAATTCTGATATTAAAACATTAGAAGAAAAATTTAATTTGCATTTATTGGCACCTGAAAATTTATCCAAATTGCTAGAGAAGCCTTCCAAAAAAATTAATTTATCTGGACCTAAATTTAGTTTGTTTAAATTTGGACGCGGAGCAAAAGAAAGCCGTTTCTTTAAAGAGCCCCAAAGCAGTTTAAAAAATGATAAAAGAACCAAAGTTTTAGTTAAAATTGAAACTCAGAAAAATAATTTCTCTGCTGAGCATTTTTATTTTGAAGACAAATTATTTCCCATTCAAAAATTTAATGTAATTGCAAATAATTTTTTAGAGTTTTCTTTTTATGCAATTGAAAATGCTGAAAATAAAAAAATTGAAACACTAGGATTTGATATTACATTTGAAGATTTTATTAAAGACAATATCTTATCTAAAGTTGATCAAAACAAATATTTTGATGCCTTTCAAAGAAAACAAGACAGAAGCTATATTAAAAATCAGCTCTCTTCTTTGCAAGAAACTATTGCTGATAATGTTATGTTATTTGACAAAAATTCAATTGCCAGAAAAACATTAGAGCATATTTGTGAGCTGAAAAATTCAGAAGTTAATCTTTGCGGGCTTTATCAGATCTACTATCTGCTTAAAAAGGAAAGCATTGAAACCGAATATGAACATTTTCTTATTAATAATAAGGGAAAATATCTGAAAGATATTCAGAAAGAATTCTATAAAAAATATCCAATGTTTAATTACTTGGACGCCTATGGCATCAAATATGAAGCAAAAGTTGGCTTTAGACAAGATGCAATTTCACATCAATCAAATAGATGCACAAGGATAAATTATGCTAAAAGTAAATTATGTTATCACAGACGAAGATATTACGTTAAATTTTAATAACCAAACTCATATTATTCCTCGAAATAGTAAAACAGGTGAGCAAGTTATTGCCGCTTTGAAATCGGGTAATAAAGATTTAATTCCTGATCTTGTTGATCAAGAACGCAAAGTTGCTAATTTTTCAAAGGGTAATTGCGAAATTAAAAATGGTAATTTATTTCTTGATGGTAAGAAAGTTTCTGATTATCTTGGTAAGAAAATCATGAGTTTTATGGAAAATAACCTTCCTTATGAACCTCTTTTGGAATTTTCAAAAAAGCTAAGCAAAAACCCATCGTTTCGTGCGGTCAATGAATTATACGAATTTTTGGAAAAAAACAATCATCCATTGACTGAAGATGGTAATTTTATTGCTTACAAAAAAGTTCGTGAAGATTTTTATGATTGTCATACTGGAACGATGCTAAATTCACCAGGCTCGATTTTATCAATGCCTCGCAACGAAGTTGATGAAGACAGCACCAGAACATGTTCTTCTGGTCTGCATGTTGCAAACTGGGATTATGCTGATAATTTTTATACAGGTGGAGTAATGCTTGAAATTGAAGTTAACCCTGAGCATGTTTGCGCAATTCCGGAAGACTACAATCAAAGTAAAATGCGTGTGTGTGAATACAAAGTTTTGGAAAAAGTAGATCGTCCTCACTCCTTGGGAACCGAATTAAAGAAAAAAGAAGTGATTACGTCAGCTTTAACTGACGATTATCGTGAAGATGAAGACGATAAGTATGAGTGCGAATCTTGTGGAGGCGAATTTTCTGATGGTGAATTAGACGATGGGCTTTGTGATGATTGTTCTTATGAACAAAGAAAAGATGAAGAAAGTGGTACTCAAGAAATAAAAATCTGCTTCGATTGTGATGCAGATCATGCAAAAGATCAAACTAAAGTTGATAATTATGATCAACATGACTTTTGGAAATGGTAAATATGAAAAAAACTAATTCGGCAATTGTGGATATTTTTATGGGCGACTGCGGAAAAGGTAAAATCGCAAATGATTTTTCTCCCCAATATGATTGGGTAATACGAACATCAGGAGCAAACAATTGCGGACATACTATTTATCGAGACAACAAGAAGTATGTTCATAACATTGTTCCTTCTTTTGATTGGCGAAACAAAAATGTAAAAGCGTTCATTGGCTCTGGAACCGTTATTGATTTGGATCATCTTCTTAAAGAAGTTTCGCAATTGTATTCAGATTGTCCTGACGCAGTTGAAAGGTTGTATTTGGATCCTGATGCTTTTACTATTCTTCCTGAGCATATTGAAGAAGATAAAGCAAAAAACTCTCATATTGGATCTACCAACCGCGGAGTAGGTCCAGCATACAAAGAAAAGACAAATCGTTCTGGAAAAAAGATTTTATCTTTCATTAAAGAAAATGACAATCGAATTTCTAAACTAAAAGAAATGGGAATGAAATTTAAGCATGTTCTTGAATTAGAAGAAAATTTTTCAAACTCAGCACTTTTATTTGAAAGTGCGCAAGGAATTATGATTGATATTGATCACGGAACCTATCCATATGTAAGTTGCGGATCTGCTGGTCTGGCTGGAATCCACGCCTCTGGATTTAGTTTTGTAAAAATCGATCATGTATATGGTATCTCAAAAGCTTATTCAACTCGAGTAGGTAATGGTCCATTTCCAACTGAATCTAATGATGATATTACGGCACACATTGCAAAAGTGGGTATGGAAATTGGAGCTACAACAAAACGAGCGCGTCGTTGCGGATACTTAGATTTTCCATGTATGAAATACGCAACGTCTAAATCAGGAGCAACTGATCTTATAATTACAAAATTAGATATATTAAATTCTATTACACAAATACCCGTATGTAATTCTTACAAGGGCATTGACAAAGTTGTTTCGCCGTCTCAACTTGTTGAGGCGGAGCCGGTCTATTCTCACATGAAAGGCTGGTCAAGTTGTGCAAGTGATGCGAACTACGAGGATGCCATGGCTCTTCATGATTTCATATCAGCAATCGAGAAGGCGTCTGGCGTCAAGTGCTCTCACATCAGCACGGGCGTATCAGCAAACGATTTACGCAAATGGCGATGATAAAAAAATATATTAATATATTAAAACCTTTATTGTATAGAGATGATATACATATTTGCGTTTCTGAAAAATTAGGTGCAAAATATTTTAATTATAAAAAATCAAATCCTCCTTTTCTTCATCCAAAAATGAAAAAATATTGTTTTTCTATCAGTTTTACCGATGAGGAGGATGAAAAAGGATTATGTTTTTCAATTCATCCTTATGATTACGAAATTTCTGAAAAGAATGTAAAAATAGTTTTAAAAAGAATTAAATGGAGAAATTTCTCGTGAAAAACCCAATAGACATTATATGTAAAAATTCTCCACATCTTTCTTGGATGAAAGATAGGTGCGTGTTTTTAACCCTTCATGGCAGTCGCGCTTATGGAACCAATATCGAAGGCAGTGATTTCGATTATAAAGGTATTTGTATCTCTCCAAAAAAATATCATTATGGCTTCGAAAAATTTGAGCAAGCGGAGTTAAAAGAGCCAGATACCGTTATTTATGAAATGAAAAAGTTTTTTAATTTAGCGGCGGCAGCAAACCCAAGTATTCTTGAAGTTTTATTTACAGATGAAAAAGATCATATTCATTTGGATGATATTGGTAGAGAGATATTAGATCATCGAGATGAGTTTCTATCTACCAAAGTAAGATTTAGTTTTGGTGGATACGCATTCGCGCAACTTGCAAGAATAAAATCTCATAGAAAATACGCCCTTAATCCCATTGAGAAAAAACCAAATCGAAAAGATTTTGGGCTACCAGAGCAAACTTTAATTCCGCAAGATCAGCTTTTGGCTGCAAATGCTGAAATAGAAAAAGAGTTAAATAAATTTAATTTTGATTTTGTGGATGGGTTAGATGATGCTCAAAAAATAGAAATAAAATCCATCATGGTAAAAATGATGTCAGAGTTAAAATTAACTGCTGAAGATCAGTGGATGTCAGCAGCAAGAACTATTGGTCTTTCTGACAATTTTATTGAAATTTCAAGAAAAGAAAGACAATACAATGGCGCTAAAAAAGAGTTTGATCAATTCCAACACTGGAAGAAAACTAGAAACAAAGAGCGTTATGCAATGGAAGAAAAGTTTGGCTTTGATGGAAAACACGGATTGCACCTCTACAGACTTTTAAAAATGAGTCATGAAATTTTAAAAACTGGCAAAGTAATTGTAAAAAGACCTGATTATGAAATTCTTTTAAGAATTAGGAATGGTGAAGTTCCTTATGATGAGCTTATCGAGTTTGCGGATAATATGGAAAAAGAATTAGATGTCTTATACAAGAATTGTAAAATTCTACCAAAATCTCCTAACATGAAGAAATTGGACGATCTTTGCATTAAGCTAACCGAAAAATCATTATCCAAATATTCAGGATATAATATGAAAAAGGCATTCAATAAACTATGGAAATGATTATCACAAACAATCAGTTTAATGTAGTTAAATCATTAAAAGCAAAAAGAATAATTTTAAATACATTAAATGCGGCATTACAAAATGTTGGTATTGATGAAACGAAAATAGAAATTGATTTTGAGAGGATGATGAATGGATCATACACCAGAGAATTTCATTATCCAAACAAAGAAGATTTTAATCTTGCAGGAGATGATGTTCGTTTTGAATTCCATTCCAGTTGGAATGGATCTCTTCATATGTATGTTTATCAACAGATTGAATCTCAAGTTGGAGATGATTTAATTAAATTTAATATTTATTATCCTCTTAGAGATCATAGAAATAAAAATAGAATCTTAGGAAGACATTCTTATAAATCTCAAGTAAAATTTTATCCAATTCTTCATGATATTTTTCCAAAATTAAATGATATAAGCAGAAGCATTCTTAAAAAAGAAATTGTAAAATTTGTTCAGTCAGGTAGTAATCCAATAAAAGCTGGAGACATCAAAGGAATTATTCCAAAAGAAATTGAAAAATATTTTAACTTTATTTAATCGGACAATAAAAATATGACTCACGTAATTTATCTTAAAAGCCATCGCAAAGGCGCGTGGCTATTATTTAGCTCGACATCATCCGCCGAAACAGCATCTTCTGAAATCGAAGAGGCTTTAAAACAAGCGCGTAAAGAAGGGCATGAAAACCCGGAAGCAATCATTCAAACATTCGATAACTCTTTTTATATTCCACATATTTTAACGAATGTTAAAAAACAAAACACAATGTTAAACTAAGGAAACTATGCAAGAATTAAATAATGATAATTTTTCTGAAAATGTTGAAAATTCAAAAGGAATTGTATTGGTGGATTTTTGGGCTTCTTGGTGTTCATTTTGTCCAGCAGTAAAAGCAAATGTTTTGAAATTTTCTAATGAAAATAATATAGCTTCCTTTGCAGTTGATGCTGATCAAAATCAGGATATATTAAAAAAATATAAAATAAAATCATTACCAACTGTTCTCCTTTTTAAAGATGGAATTTTAATTGATACAAAAATGGGATCTCACTCTTTGAGTGATCTGACAAAGTTTGTTGAGAAAAACTCGTGAATATATATTCAGCTGCGCATTATTTAAAAAATAATATGAATGTCAAAAGATCTAATTGGGATAATGGATATTATTTAAAAATAGTAAATATGGACGAAATAAGAATGGTGCATAAAAATAGTCAAACGGTTTCTACCTTTAAAAAAGGCGGAGGTTTTACTACTAGCGTATATGACACAGAAGACGAATTCAATCCATCTTTAGAAGATCTTCTTGCTGAAGATTATGAAATTTATGAGGTCATATGACGCCAACACAATTTAAAAAGTTTATCGATGGTTATGATAAAAGTATAAACAAACAAGTTAAAAATCTTAAGAGTAATTTAAATTCTGAAATAAAAAAATTAGAAGATATTTTAGACGTAAGAAAAAGGGCTGTTGAACCTACAATTAAAAATTATAAAAAAGAATTGTTGCAAAGATCAGCTAAGTTTAAAGAAACATTAGAGGCTTTTTCTTTTCTTAAAGAACAAGACCCTAAATTAAAAATACAACATCATAATACTGATGAGTTGCATTTTACAACAACATTTTTGGATAGCTCATTTGAGTTCCAAAATCATCGCGAAGATTATTATGATCAAGAATTATTTGTTTCTCTTATAAAGAAAGTTCCTTTTAAAGGAAAAGAATATACCATACATAATGGCAAGTATTCTTGCATCAGTCCTGTTTATGTTGAACATGATTATGACTTAGATGAGTCCATAATATCTTTTGATAAAAAATATATCAAAGTTTTTAAAGACAACGGATTGCTACCAAAGTTAAAAAAATTATTTCTTGAGTTCTTAAAAGAAATTGAAATCGAAAAAATAAATACAAAAACAGCGCCAAAAGAATTTTTAACATTATTAAATTTTAGGTAATCATCAATATGAAAAAACCAAACCATCTTTATATATTAAAACCAAATCCGCCAACTCCTCCTGAAGAAACTTTATACAAAGAAACTATCTTAAAAGATTTAACTAATTATGACGAAATATCAATTGATGAATTGTTAGATTTAGCTAAATCTGAAAAACCTGAAGATATTTTCATCAGAAACGAATACGATTATGATTACACTCATTTGAATTTAATAAAAAAAGAAGAATATCTAAATCCAAATTATGATGAACAAATGAAAAATTATGAAATTGCATTAAAAAAATACAATGATGATTTGGACCGTTATAATAATAGAAAAATTCTAAAGCTTGAGCATGACAAAAAAGTAAAAGAATATGAGATTTGGCAGCTCAATCAAAAAATTAAAAAGGAAAGCAAATGAAAAAAGATATTCATATTGTTTATGATAAAGAAAATAAATGTTGGCATGTTAAAAGAGAAACAGAAGAAACTCCCCTTAAAAGCGTAAAATTAAAAAAAGAAGCTCAAAGCTTTGGCAGAGAAGTCGCAAAAGTTGATAAAGTAGAACTTGTCATTCATAAGCGCAATGGAAAGATTTCTGATAGCGATAGTTATGGTAATGAAGGTAAAGTAAAAGATAAGGTAAGCTGAATGAGCTTATTTAAATTATTTGATGAAAATTTTAATAAAAATGATTTAGGTAAGGATCATCCTTGCAAAAATCATAAATATATTAAAACTAAAAATGAATATTATTTATTGAAATATGCAAAAAAACAATTTTGTGATACATCACATGCTCTTTATTATCGCTGCATGTATTGCGGAGATTTTAAAGAAATAGATGTAGATAGATTAATAAAAGAAGAAAAATATAAATATTCAAAAGATGAAGCAATAAGAGTAAGATACGAATTTTATGAAAAATATCCAAATCATGTTGCAAGATTTTTCTATAAAAAATACAGAAAAAAATTATTAGAAGTTTTATCAAAAAACTCAAATAAAAACAAAAAACCCGAAAACTTTTTTATTAAAGTCTTTAAATTAATATATAAAAAATTATGAACAATCCAATTGAAATAATCATGTTAAAAGGAGCTCCAGCTAGCTGCAAAAGCTCGTGGGCTCGCGAATTCGTATCAGAAAATCCAAACAACTGGGTCATAGTGAATAACGATCAGATTAGGAACATGATAAATGGGTCAGTTTATAGTGAGGGCTATGAAAAACTTATTCATTCAATGCGAGTATCTTTAATTAGAACCGCATTAAATTTTAAAAAGAATTTAGTTATAGACAACATAAACGCTGGCTCTAAGAACTGGAATGATATGGTAAAAATTTGCAATTCCATTCCAGGAACATACAAAATGTATGAGAAGTGTTTCTACGAAGAACTTGAAACTCTTATTGAGAGAGACGCTAAACGAGAAGGAATTGCTTGTGTTGGTCAAGAAGTGATATCAGAGTTTTTTAAAAAACTTGGCGGTAAAGGATTTAAAAAATATGTTCCTCGAGAAATATTAATAAATAATGAAATTATTTACCATGGTCCAAAACAGCAGAATAAAAATCTTTTCAAATGCGTTGTTTGCGATCTTGATGGGACTTGTTCTCTTTTTAATAAACCGGACCACCCCGAACAACATTTAGGTGCACATGTTAGAAATCCATACTTTGCCGAATATTGTCAGAATGACTCAATAAATGAACCAGTAGCAGACGTCATAAAAAGAATGGCAACAGATCATAAAATTATATTTATGAGCGGAAGAAAAGATAGTTATAGACCTCAAACACAAAGTTTTCTTAATAAACATTTCCCAGGCATTGAATATAGTTTATTCATGCGTAAAGCAGATGATAATCGAGGAGATGAAATTATTAAAAAAGAACTTTATCATGAGCATGTTGAGCCTTATTATTTTGTTAATTTTTGGATCGATGATCGTTCAAAAGTTATTTCTATGGTTAGAAATAAATTAGGATTAAATGTTTGGCAAGTTCATCCTGGCGATTTTTAATGAATTGTTTTCATTGTGGCAAAAAGATGTTTGAAATAAAACAAAAGTTGTTTGGAACAACTCAATTTTTTAATACAAAAAAATATGGAGAGCACTCCGAGTGTCCAAAAATTCTTATTACAAAAAGAGGAAAAATAATAATAGAATACTCTTTGGGGTATAACGAAATTATACAAGTGAGATCTTCGAGAGATTATAATTACTCCATGATTTCGGATTATAATACTTCTATTTATCCAGAGCCATTGTTTTTAAAGATTGATAAGTATTTAGATTATCCTAACTCACCTAAAGAATTGGAATTGATTTATCGTAAAATTAAAAAATTGAGCAGCTTCAAATAAATCCCCATCCATTGAGTTGAACGACTGCATGAGGTGAAAGGTCGTGTTCAAATGATTATCGGATTTGTTTTGCTATTTGTGATTTTTGTTTTATATCAGCTGCTTATTAAAGGGCTTTTATTCAAAATTCCTCTTTTCATTGGTGGCTGGTTTGGAATTTATATCGGTCTTCGATATTATTTTCCTTCAACATCAGAAACATTGATGACAATTGCCGATATGAAGTTTTCTACTGCCGCCGTAATTCCTACGGTTATTTGCTTTCTCGCCCTTCTTACAACAAAAGATTAATATGCTATTAGTTCAAAAATATTTATTAAATCATAGTCTAGATGATCTTTATCAAGAACATGCTATTGATGTGTCTTTTTCTAAAGACAAGACAAAAATGTCATTGAATTATAATATGATTAATGCAAAAAGCAATGACGAGCTCGCTTGTCAGTGTCGAGGATTAATTCTTTCATTGCCTAATGGATGCGCATTTTCAAATGATATTGTAATTGGGGAAACAATTATTGTTGCTTGTCCATTCTATCGTTTTTTTAATTTTGGTCAGGGAGAAGCATCTGAAATTAATTTCGATGATCCCGGGACAAAAGTCCAAAAGAAAATGGATGGGACTTGCACATTTTTAAGCTTTGATCATTTTAAAAATGACTGGTTTGTATCGACAAGATCATGTCCCGAGGCGGATATTCCTTTGGAAGATGGCAAATATACATTTGCCACATTGTTTGAGGAAGGTGTTAGAAACACATTAAATATTTCTTTTGAAGAATTAAAAAATCAATTAGATAAAAATATTACTTATATTTTTGAATTGACTTCTTATTGGAATAGAATTGTTTGCATTTACAAAGAAACTTCGATTACTCTTTTGGGAGCTCGAGATATTTCAACTTTAAAGGAAATTCCTTTGCATGATATCAAACTCATGTGCCCTAAGGTAGAAGAGTTTGCGTTGAGAAGTATTCAGGATATTGTGAATTGGGTCTCCGACCAAAAACCGACAGAGCATGAAGGCGTCGTAGTTGTAGATAAAGATTTTAATCGTATTAAAATTAAAAATCCTTCGTATGTTCTTTTGCATAGAAAAAAAGATATCCTTGTTCGATCTGATAGAAACGCATTAGAAGCCGTTCTTTTAGGTCAAGAAGATGATATCATTCCGCTTCTTCCAGAAGCTATGGTGCAAAAACTCGTCGAATACAAAAGAAAAGTTTCTGATTTGATAAAAAACTATGATAAAGCTTATGATCAAATCATTAATTCTTTGCCTGAGAATTTTTCTCAAAAAGACTTTGCTCTTAAATTAAAAGAATTAAAAAT
>Ga0247814_10001702_pt1 | contig 12705 bp, 14 predicted proteins | sample UWRJL179409R1_FD_179947 | JGI IMG/M metagenome (GOLD analysis project Ga0247814, IMG submission 179947) | Plant litter microbial communities from Arlington Agricultural Research Station in Wisconsin, United States - UWRJ-L179-409R-1 | ecosystem: Environmental > Terrestrial > Plant litter >...
TCAGATATTCGCCAATATCCAGCGCGCCGCCGCGCGAATCCTGATGCAGTTGTTCGTGCAGTGCCGTGACCGCAGCCAGCCGCGATTGCACCGCAGCCAGCGCTTCCTTTACCTCAGGGTTGTCGCTGCGCGCAGACTGCATCCGCACGATGCCGCCGATTGCAGCCAGCGAATTCTTGACCCGGTGATCGATTTCGCGCGCCAACAACTCCTGCCGCTTGAGCGCGAGCCGCAGGTCGAGCAGACGGGTGGCCTGACGCGCCAGTGCTTCCACTGCACCGCGCTGGAACTGGGTCAGCTCGCGCGGCGCCCGATCAAGCACGCATAGCGTCCCGAGCGGCAAGCCGTCCTCGCTTCGCAGGACCGCCCCGGCATAAAAGCGCAGGCCGTGTTCGCCCGCGCATAGCGGATTGTCGGCCATGCGCGCATCTTCCAGCGTGTCGGCAATCTCGACGAACCCATCCTGCAGGATAATATGCGAACACAGGCTGGTATCGAGCGGGGTGGACCGCACGCCGAGGCCTACTTCGGCCTTGAACCATTGCCGGTCGGCATCGATCAGGTTGACCACTCCGATCGGCGTATCGCAGATGGCGGCGGCCAAGCGGGCAAGCTCGTCAAATTCGGTTTCGCGTTCGGTATCGAGGATTTCGAGTTCGTAGAGCGCAGCAAGGCGCCGGTCCTGCTGCGGGTGGGGGTGGGCGATCATGCGCGAGGATGTAGCCCAAACGGCCTGTATTACAAAACAATGCGTTAGGGCGAGCTATCCAGCGCTAAGCTTCGCTCCCTAACGCGGACAGCACATCTTCCAACCGTGCCGGATCGCCCAGCGCCAGCACATGCCCGTCCGAGCCTGCGTGGAGCGGTTCGCCCGCCCAGTCGCACATCAGCCCTCCTGCGCCTTCCACCACCGGCACCAGCGCCGCGAAATCGTGCAGCTTCAGGCCCGCTTCGCACACCACGTCCAGCATTCCGCTGGCGAGGCAGGCGTAGTTGTAGCAGTCCCCGCCCATCACCATGCGCTTATGGTCGGTCTGCGCGGCGAGGGCCATGAACAGTTCGCCTTCGGACTGGCTGAAATAATGCGGGCCAGTGGTGGCGATGCTGGCGGCGGACAGTTCGGGGCACAGGCGGGTGCGAACCGGCGTGCCGTTGAAGGTGGTCGGTTGGCCCGCCACGCCGACCCAGCGCTCGCCCACAATCGCCTGATCGATCACGCCGAGCACCGGGAACCCGTCAACCAGCAACGCGATAAGGGTGCCGAAGATCGGGCGGCCTGCCAGAAACGCGGTCGTGCCGTCGATCGGGTCGAGCACCCATTGGCGGCCCGATACGCCCTGCTTCACGCCATATTCCTCGCCGTGGATGCCGTCGGCGGAAAATTCCGCCTCGATCAACCGGCGCATCACGGCTTCGGCATTGCGGTCCGCAATGGTGACGGGGGAGGCGTCGGTCTTGGCCTCGCTGGTCAGGCCGGAGCGGAATAGCGGGCGGATTTCAGCGCGGGCGGCTTCCGCGAGGCGGTGGGCGAGAGCGATTTCGGCGGTAAGGTTCATGAAGGCGTGCCTGCCCGCAATTGGCTTGGCGGGCAAGGCTTCACCCGAGCGCCGCCTAAACGAGAGGGGACCGCGCCAACAGCACCATCACGGCGTGACTGGGGTGCTCACCGGGTCGCCTCCGCGGTGAACCCGTACCACAATCGCCCGCACCCCTTCCGGCCCCGCACGCGGAGTGTGGACTGCGCGCGCCGGGATTACGAACCGCTCGCCCGGCAGCAGCGTGCGCGCAGGCTCCCCGGCGATTTCCAGCAGGGCGCTGCCTTCGATCACGTAGAGGAATTCTTCCCACGGATGGAAATGCGTCACCCCGACTGCATCCGGCGCGAGCCGAAGATCGGTGACGATCAGGCGGTTTTCAGGAGCAGATTCGGGTGGCTGATCGAAAACCGCGTTGGGTCCGATGGGCGGCTGCCATGCGGCGGGCTGCGGAGTGGCGCATCCGCCCAAAGCCACCAGCGCGAGGAAAACCGCGCCGCGCATCTCAGTCGAACAATATCGAGATGGAGCTTTCATCGGCGATCCGCCGGATCGCCTCACCAACCAAGGGCGCGATGTTCAGGATGCGGATGCGGTCCGAATCGCGCGCGGCATCGGTCGGGAGAATGGTGTCGGTGATCACCAATTCTTTCAGCACGCTGCCGTTGATCCGCGCCACAGCACCGCCCGACAGCACGCCGTGGGTGATATAGGCCGCCACATCCTTCGCGCCCGCATCCATCAGCGCCTGTGCCGCGTTGCACAGCGTGCCGCCCGAATCGATAATATCGTCGATCAGGATGCAGGAACGGCCCTTCACCTCACCGATGATGTTCATCACCTCGGACTTGCCCGGCTGATCGCGGCGCTTGTCGACGATGGAAAGCTGCGCATTGCCGAGCCGCTTGGCCAAGGCACGCGCGCGCACCACGCCGCCCACGTCAGGCGAGACGACCATCAGATCGTCCACCGCATAGCGCGCCATGATGTCGTCGGCCATGCTCGGCGCGGCATAAAGGTTGTCGGTCGGAATATCGAAGAAGCCCTGAATCTGCCCGGCGTGCAGATCGACCGAGAGCACGCGGTTGGCGCCAGCTTCAGTAATCAGGTTGGCCACCAGCTTGGCCGAAATCGGCGTGCGCGGGCCGGGTTTGCGGTCCTGCCGCGCATAGCCGAAATAGGGCAGCACCGCAGTGATCCGCCGGGCCGAGGCGCGGCGCAGCGCGTCAATCGCGATCAGCAGTTCCATCAGGTTATCATTGGCGGGATAGCTGGTGGATTGGACCACGAACACATCTTCGCCGCGCACGTTCTCGTGGATCTCGATGAAGATTTCCTCGTCCGCGAACCGCCGCACGCTGGCATCGGTCAGCGGCACTTCGAGATAGGCAGCAATCGCGCGGCTAAGCGGCAGATTGGCATTGCCGGACATAATCTTCATCGGCGCTGGACCCTCTTACCCCAACGCGGGGCATCGATGCGCTCGCCTCTAGCGGGGCGTCACATGATTGCAACCTCGCGGGGGCGATTTTGCCCCGGTGCGGGGTCAGCTGATGCGGTGCTCGCTTGTGATCGAGCGCGCTATGCCGCCACGCAGACACTCGGACACGGCGTGCGTTATCTCAAGATATGCCGGTTTACGACCCCATTGCGGGCGCTCCGAGTTGCGGCCTAATATACGATCATGAGATATCGCGTTTCATTGGCAATTCTTCTCTTAGCCGCTTGCGGCCCATTGCCGGCAAAAGTCGCGGATAATGAATGTCATTCTGCTTCGCAAAAGTCGTATGCTGGAGTTGTTTTGGCAATGTCTACCGGAGATGCAACCTTTGCGACGAGCAATCCCCACTGCGCATATGTTTTCAACGCGAATGAAGAGTTCTATGATCGTATCTTCGAAGCTTGGAGCGCGTCGCCTTACGGAGACTATTTTAGGCCCGTCTATGTTGATGTAGAAGGGGATTTTGACCCAAACAGTGACCCTGACAAGCCTCAAGTATTTCATGTTGAAACGGTGCGGTCCGTTACGATCAATTTCACTGAAGCTCAGGCGAAGCGAGCATTCGAACTGCGGATGGGGCCGCGTTCGTGGCAGCGCACCAAAGAACGCAGCGAACAGCCAGCGAACGGGCGCGCATCACCGACGCCCTTCCTGTAGGACATTGCTCAGACTGCTAAGGCAGCTTCCCACCCCGCAACCGCCCTCGCCATCACCCGATTCGGTGTTCACCCGTAATCCAGCGCACTGTGCCCGACGAGGCGCGCATCACCACGCTCTGTGTGGTCATCACCATTTCGCCGTTGGGGCGGCGCAGTTTCTTCACCCCGGCCAGCAGCGAACCGTCGGTAACGCCGGTAGCGGCAAAGATGCAGTCGCCCTTGGCCAGATCTTCGAGCAGGTAGATGCGGTTCAGATCCTCGATCCCCCACTTATAGGCGCGCTTCTTCTCGTCATCGTTGCGGAACAGCAGCCGCCCGTTGAACTGCCCGCCCACGCAGCGCAGCGCCGCTGCCGCCAGCACGCCTTCAGGCGCGCCGCCGCTGCCCATATAGAGGTCGATCGTGGTGTCCTGATTGGTGGTGGCGATCACGCCTGCCACATCGCCATCCGGGATAAGCTGGATGCCGCAGCCGATGCTGCGCAATTCCGCAATCAACTCGCCATGGCGGGCGCGGTCCAGCACGCATACGATGATTTCATCCGCCGCCACGCCCTTGGCATGCGCCACCGCCTCCACGTTCTCGCGCACGCTCTTTTCGAGGCTGATGATTCCGTCGGGATAGCCCGGCCCTACTGCCAGCTTTTCCATATATACATCGGGCGCGTTCAATAGCCCGCCTTCTTCCGCCGCCGCCAGCACCGCCAGCGCGTTCGGCCCGGCCTTGGCGGTGATCGTCGTGCCTTCCAGCGGATCGAGTGCGATGTCGATCTTCGGCCCGGTGCCCGGCGCACCGCCGACCTTTTCGCCGATGAACAGCATCGGCGCCTCGTCCCGCTCACCCTCCCCGATCACCACCGTGCCGTCGATTTCGAGCGTGTCGAACGCGCGGCGCATGGCTTCCACAGCGGCAGCATCGGCCGCCTTTTCATCGCCGCGCCCAATCAGGCTGGAGGCGGCGACCGCAGCCGCTTCGGTCACGCGAACCATTTCAAGCACCAGCGCCCGGTCAAGCACACTTGCGCCGGTATTGCCGGAATTTGCCTTGTTCGACGAGTTCATTGCGAATTCAGCCCCTGCTGCCAATCTTGCGCTTGCTTAAGTGGGAGGGGCACCAATGTCGAGCGGCAGTAGACGCACGATGTTTAGGATGACGTTACTTATCATGCCGATAGTTACGGCAAATACCGCCTGGGCGCAGGACCACGAAGAAAATACCGCCGCAATGGCGGAGCAGCAACGCGGCGAATTGCGCGATGCGTTGACTGAGCCGGATTGCGAGGGCGACGAATTTCAGCGCGATACGATTGTGGTGTGCGGCGAGGCCGGAGCGGCGGCGGAAACGCGCGAACATATGTCGGTGCTGCCGCTGCCGGTGGCGTCGGACCGGGTGATCCTGCCCGGCCTCAACGATCCGCCGTGCTGGGTGGTGCCAACCGGCGGCGTATGCATTCGCGGCGGCTGGAAACCGCCGCCCGTGGTGCTGATCGACCTCGACCAGTTTCCTGATGCGTTGACGGCGGAGGAGGCGGCGGGGGTGTTTGCGGTGGCGGAGGACGAAGAATAGGCCCGAGGGTGGCAGGGGAGCCGAGTTCTGGAATGCGGATAATCTGCTACGGAGCTGCTATTCCGTAAGCGACTCCAGAGCGGTCGTTGACATTGACTGGGGGAATAGTGGTCACTCGGTGACTTTGATTGAGGCGGGTCCATTGTCCGGGTTCATAGTCATCTATCGCTGGCAGGTGCAAAGCTCGCATCAGGAGGAATTCAGAGCGTCGTGGCGCGAAGTCACTATGGAAGGTCGTGCGCTAGGTTCTCTCGGTTCCTGTTTAACTCGAGACAGTAACGGCGACTTTCTGGCAATCGCGCTGTGGCCCAGCGAGCAGGCTCGCGCCGATGCTTTTTCCCAGATGAAGCCGAGGTCAGATGGGGCGGGGGCCCAGCGGATAGACGAGATAAAACTAGAAATAGACAACGATCTATGGACCCGTTCCCCATTCGCGGGCCAAGCTCTTTAGATGGCCGGTGACAGCGTCCCACCCCGTTGCCGCCGCTCAAATGTCAGCCGCCACGACAATAGTGGCCCTACGTGTAGGCCGTCGAACCTTGGATCAGACCGGGGCGCAAGTCGGACTGATCGATACCTGCGATGCAGCCCACGTTGATTGCAAGATGATCGGGAAGCCTGCGCATCTTGTGAAACGTGTATATTCCGCAGACTTTGCAGAAGTAATGGATCGCTACGTTGGTGTTGAACCGATATTCGCTGAGCGATCCTTGCCCTGTTTCGATTTTAAAATCATCCTCGTGGCAGCGAACCATCATTGCTCCATGTCGCCGGCATATTGAACAATCGCAGCGAGCCGACTGGTCAAGATCAGCCTTCAAACTGAATTCGACGACCCCGCAATGACAAGACCCGCTATATACCGCAATCATTTCGCAATCTCCGCGCGGACGGCCGCCAATTCACGGCTATTGTGCTTCGAAGCAGGAAAACTGCTTGTCCGCAATCCACCCCAATCCGGCCACTCCATTGTGCGAAGCGCAATCCGAGCAGAACTCCGAAACTTACCCCAGCAGCCGCATCACCAGCGGTTCTTCCGCCAATGCAGAGGACCCCGCCAGCAGGTCGAGCGCGCGCGCGACCGCCTGTTCCGGGCCGTCATGCGTCACCATCGCTACCAGCACCGGATCGCCGTCCGCTTCGGGCTGGCCTTGCTGCATCAGGCTTTCAATGCTGACCCCGGCATCGCGCATCGCGGCGGTAATCTCGGCCAGTACGCCGGGGCGGTCGGCGACCATGAAGCGGATATAGGCGCGGCTGATGCGCGCGCCCGCATCGGCGGGGGCAGCGTCGGTCAACAGCGCCACGGGGAGCGAGAACGGGCTGGTCCGCCCGCCGCGGGCAATGTCGATGAGGTCGGCCACCACTGCGCTGGCAGTCGGCCCATCGCCTGCGCCCGCACCCTGGAACAGCAAAGGCCCGGAGAAATTGCCGGTCGCGACGACCGCATTGGTCGCACCCTTCACTGCCGCCAGCGGATTGCCGCGCGGAACGAGGCACGGGGCGACGCGCTGGAACAGCTTGCCGTCCACGCAATCGGCCACGCCGATCAGGCGGATCACGTAACCCAGCGCATCGGCCTGCGCAATATCGGCCGCGCGGATGCGGCTGATGCCGGAAATCGCGATTCCGCCGAAATCGAGCCGCGTGCCGAACGCCAGCGCCGCCAGAATCGACAGCTTATGCGCCGCGTCCACACCTTCGACGTCGAACGTCGGGTCAGCCTCGGCATAGCCGAGCGCCTGCGCCTCGCCCAGCACATCGCCGAAATCGGCGCCGGTCGATTCCATCTTCGACAGGATATAGTTGCAGGTGCCGTTGAGGATGCCGAACACCCCGGTGATGCGGTTGGCGGCGGCGCCTTCGCCCAGCCCCTTGATCACCGGAATACCGCCCGCCACAGCCGCTTCGAACCGCAAGGGCGCGCCTGCTGTTTCGGCCGCTTCAGCCAGTTCGAGCCCGTGATGCGCGATCATCGCCTTGTTGGCCGTGACCACGCCCTTGCCGCCAGCCAGCGCGCTCCGCGCCAAAGCCAGCGCCGGGCCGTCTGCCCCGCCGACGAGTTCGACCACCACATCCACATCGGGGCGTGCGGCAAAGCTGGTCATGTCGTCTTCCCACGCGAACCGGGTCAGGTCCACGCCGCGATCCTTGTGCCGGTCACGCGCTGACACGGCCACGATTTCGATCGGCCGTCCGGCACGGGCCGCGATCAGCGGGCCGTTTTCGTCCAACAACCGAATCACACCGCCGCCTACCGTGCCGAGCCCGGCAAGCGCGATCCGCAAGCTGTCTGCCATTTATAAAATCCCTGCGCGTCTGAAAAGATCAGGTCCGTTAACCGCCTCGCGGCAGGCTGGCCAGCCCCTTACAACCGTCTTTCGCACGGCCCCAGATCGCTCAGCACGAACGCATAATCTGCCCGCGCCCGATCACGCGATTCGCGGTCAGTCTGCAAAAACGCCGCTTCGGGCAGTTCGCGCGGCAGGAAACACGCGAATCTGTACCACGCAATCGTGCCCGGCTGCGGCGGACGCGCATCCTGATTGACGATTTCGCCCAGCGAAATGCCCCACACCGGCGCAACCCGAGGGCGGCGAATCACACTGAGCGAAACTGGCGTGCCGCTGGCGGTGGATACAAACAGCTGCGTTTCCGATTCGCCCGCCAGATTGCCGGGCACCGAGATCACGTCGCGCACTCCGGTAATTGCGGGCAGAGCATCGCGCGCGGCAAGCTGGGTCAACACTTCGCGGACCCGGCCTTCGATGACCGGACCTGCTGGCAGCATCGCCTTGGACGACACCAGCTGCAACTCGCCCGGCCGCCCCGCCGCAGCATCGCCAAACACGATAAACGCGCGTTTTTCCAGTTGCGGCCGGTCGCCATCTGCATCTAGCGGCTGATCGACCAGAAAGGTCAGGGTTGCGCCGATGGCCGAGGGCCCCGCCAGCAGCCGCTGGGTCACACTTTCCAGGTAAAGCCTTGTGTTACCGGGCGTCAGCCCCGGCGCGCGTTCCAGCGGAACTACGCGCTGGTCGTCCACTTCCACCACCGCCACCAACTGCGCGGCCAGCGCAAGATCGGCAAGGTCGGCATAGGTGGGCGCCAACTCGGCCGACAATTCCGGCGCCGGCGTGCGCCCACGCGACTGCGCCGCACCCGGCGTGGTGCAACTGGCTAGGGCCAGCGTGGCCAGCGCGGCCATGATGCGCAGCGAATCGGTGGGGCTCGGCATTCGCATATCTCCGGATTCTGCAAGTTGGTTGGTCTGAAAGGAACGTTAAAAGCGGTCAGGCGATTCGAAAAAGTGACCAAACTAAGTCAATTAGAAATGGTGAATTCGCCATGAACCCATAAACCGATTGCCCAGAAACTCGCTGAACGTTAAGACCGGGGCATGCCAGCCTGAAGGCGACAATTCGCAATTCTACGCAAGATAAATCGGCACAAATAATGCAGTGCCGGGTTGACGCGGGAGAGGAAGACGGCTGGACAGAGGATACATGGGCGCCCCGCGATGCGAGTCTGCATCAAAGGCGCTTGGAAGCCGGATCTTGTATCCGGCATGGCTTGAAATGGAGTGAAGGGGCTGGATGGCTTACGCTGACCAAGAAATGAGCGGTAGTCGCATTGCCGCGATTATCATCGTTGCTCTCATTCATGTCGTTCTTGGCTACACGCTCATTACCGGGCTCGCCTATTCGGCGATCAACCAGGTGATCGAACGCGTAACCACGGTCGACGTGACTGAGCCGGAACCGGAAGAGGAAGAACCACCACCACCGCCGGAAGAAGTAACTGCACCGCCGCCGCCGGTGGCACCACCGCCACCAATCAGCATCGCACCGCGGCCGCCAGAAATCCGCACGCAGCCGAACATTCCGCCACCGGCACCGCCGGCGCGCATTGTTCCGCCGCCTGCACCTGCGGCTGCTCCCGCACCGCCTCCGGCAGCGCCTTCGCAGGCACGGCCAGTAGCACGTGATGGTTTCAACCGTTGGGCTGCCCGTATTCAGGAAGCTTACCCTGCCCGAGCGATCCGTCAGGAACTCGAAGGCAATGTTGGCGTGAGCGTAGTGATCGGGGCCGATGGCCGCGTGACCTCGTGCAGCGTGACAGCTTCGAGTGGGGAATCAATCCTCGACGAAGCGGCCTGTGAAGGCATGCAGCGTTACGCCCGGTATACTCCGGCGCTTAATGATGCAGGCCAAGCCACTACCGGCCGCGACACTTTGACCATCGTTTACCGACTGGGCTAGGCCCTGTTTACCGCCAATCCTTAGGAAGAGGACTTACCCGCATGTTTATCAATTTCCTTGCCGCGGCAGCTGCCGAAGAGGCACCGGCCAACCAGTTCGGCTTCATGGAAGCTATGGAACAAGGCGGCCCGATCGCCTGGACCATTCTTGCAGTGCTGATCATCATGTCTGTCGGCTCGTTTTACATTCTGATCACCAAGTATCTGGAACAGGCCAAGATCTTCAACCAGTACAAAGCTGTACGCAGCGGTTTCTGGCGTGCCAACACGTTGACCGAAGGCGCAGGCAAGCTCGACAAGAACAGCGCATGGCGCCAGTTGGTCGATGATGGCCTGGCCGCTCAGGCACAGCACACCAAGATGCCAAACAGCCTCGAAGCACATGACTGGCTGCACGGTTCGCTGGATCGTTCGGAAAACGCGATCAACTCGAAGCTTTCGGGCGGCCTGTCGTTCCTTGCTACCGTGGGTGCAACCGCACCGTTTGTTGGCCTGCTCGGCACCGTGGTCGGCATCTACCGCGCCATGATCGGGATCGCCATCGCCGGTTCGGCACAGATCGACAAGGTTGCAGGTCCAGTGGGTGAAGCACTGATCATGACCGCCATCGGTCTGCTGGTGGCTGTGCCTGCCGTGCTTGCTTACAACTGGCTGCAAGCCCGCAACAAGCGTATCGCCGAGCTGCTTTCGGGCTTCTCGACCGATATTCTGGCGAACATCACCTCCGATGGTGCGGTGAAGCCTGCGGTTCCTGCTGCTGCTCCGGTCGCTGCTGCTCGCACGGCACCGGCTGCTGCAAAGCCTGCTGCTGCTGCTCCGACCATCAAGACCAACTGAGGCCTTCCTGAGGATTGAAGTGGTGGGTGCCTGAAAAACGGGCACCCACCAATCCCAGGAAACGCTGAGACAGGACTTAACGATATGGCAATTTCGGCAGGTGGTAGCGGCAACGGGCCGATGGCGGAGATCAACACCACGCCGCTCGTGGACGTGATGCTGGTGCTGCTAATCATCTTCATCATCGCGGTTCCGGTCGCGATGCAGACGGTGGAAGAGCTCAGAATTCCGATTTTCGAATCGCTCGAAGCAGATAACAAGGTGGAAAACCTGTTGATCACGGTGACTTCCACCGACTCGGCAGGCCAGACACCGGCAATGACGGACACCGCCTTTGCGGGTGCGGATCGCAGCGGCGAATGCCGGGTGTTCTTCAACAACGTCACTCCGGTGGATTCGACCGAGCTTTACGATCAGGCCTTCAACCGGCTTGATGCAATCGTGAAGCGTGCAGGCGGCGCTGAACAGATGCTGGCGAACCCGGATCTGATCCCGCAGGTGCATATTCGCGGCGACGTCAACGTGCCGTGGCGCTGCGTTGCGGGCACCATCTTCAACGTCCAGGCGGCGGGTTATCCCACCGTGGGCTTCATTTCCAACCCGGTAGATCCCAACGGTTGACCCTTTGCGGTTAACAGTTGGCGGCCCATCGCGGTTTAGTTTTCAGGAGTAGTTCCCATGGCAATGTCAGGCGGCAAGGATGATGGCTCGCCGATGATGGAAATGAACACCACGCCGTTGATCGACGTGTTGCTCGTTCTCCTCATCATGTTCATCATGTCCATCCCCGTGGCGACCCACGCGGTGAATATCGATCTTCCGGCACCGAGCAATGAACCGCCGCCGCCGGACATGGTCGATCCGATCGTGAACAAGATCGTGCTTACGCCTACAGGCCAAATCCTGTGGAACGGAACCGCGATCAGCGACCCGGAACTGGTACGCAACCTGCAGGAAACGCTCCGCTTCGCGCTTGAGCCGGAACTGCAGTTCGAACCGGAAGCGAATGCCAGCTACGATCTGTCGGCCAAGGTGCTGAACATCATCAAGGGCAGCGGCGTGACCAAGTTCGGCTTCGTCGGCAACGACAAGTACCGTTCATTCGGCAAGTAATACCTATGCGCCTGCGGGCGCGGCGGTTGGAGACAAAGAGGGGCGGCCTGCGGGTCGCCCCTTTTTTTGTGCGCGCGATGCGTGATGGTTCGGATAGTCCCGACTTCGTCATTGCGAGCGCAGCGAAGCAATCCCGAACGGTGCGCCGAGGCTCTGGATTGCTTCGCTGCGCTCGCAATGACGACCGACTACGTGACACAATCGAAGATCGGCGATCACGCGACTGCAATCATGGGAGGCCTTCTCAATTCACCGGCTTGACAAGTAACCAACTGCGTGATGTTATCTTGTTACCTATTGGGGAGATATAGCATGGCCTTGCTCGCATCCGCCAACTCCACATCAGCACGGTTCGCTGATCCCATGTCAGAAATGAACACCACCCCGCTGATCGACGTGCTGCTAGTGCTGCTCATCATGTTCATTATCGCGATCCCGGTCGCGTCGCATTCGGTGCCGGTGGACCTGCCGCAGCCATGTATCGATGAATGCCCGGCGCTGCCCACCAATCCGCTTACCAACAAGATCACCATCGACGCAGGCGACACGGTTCGCTGGAACGGCCAGCCAGTCGACGGCCCGCGCCTCACCAACACCCTTGCCGCCACGCGGTTGATGGCGGTGGAGCCGGAACTGCAGTTCGAACCGGCCGCGAATGCCAGCTACAGTTCCTCGGCGCAGGTGCTGAGGATTATCGAGGCGAGCGGGGTGAGCAATTTCGGCTTCGTCGGGAACGAGCGCTACCGGCGGTTCGATGCCGATTGATTGGCGGCGGCGGGAGAGGGTGGAGCGGTTCGATCATGGGGGGCCGATCCGTTACGTCTCGCTCTCACCGGTGGCGGGGGTGGTGCTGGTGGTGGCGATGATGGTTTCGCTGAGTTTGCCCGCAAAAATCCACGTGCTTGCGTTCGATCTCTTTGGCGACGAATTCCATGGGGACTATGTTGAACCGCCAACTTTGATCACGCTGAGCGCCGATGCACAGGACCGAATCTTCTGGGACGGTCAACCGATTGGCCAACGGGAATTGGCAGAACTGCTCCGCAGTACGATGGCGCAGCCGGTCGAGCCATTTTTAGTTTTCTCTCCGCATGACAGCGCCAGCTACGGCGCTATTGCGAACCTGCTCAATACGCTCAAAACAAGCGGCTTGCGGCAATTCTGCGTCGCCGGGTTGTATCGCAATCGGCGTTTCGAACTTGCGGTGACCGAAGCGGAAGTAGGTGCCGAGGT
>Ga0247814_10001703_pt1 | contig 12695 bp, 7 predicted proteins | sample UWRJL179409R1_FD_179947 | JGI IMG/M metagenome (GOLD analysis project Ga0247814, IMG submission 179947) | Plant litter microbial communities from Arlington Agricultural Research Station in Wisconsin, United States - UWRJ-L179-409R-1 | ecosystem: Environmental > Terrestrial > Plant litter >...
TCCTAAGTCTGGTGCGGCTACCAATTACGCCACATCCGCATATAGGAGTTGTTTAGGACTGCAAATATAGAGATAGTTATCAGTTCTCAAAAGTCTTTTGTATTTATTTTGCATCAAAACACATAAAGCATTCATTCTAAGCGAATTTAATTTAATTCTTTTTGCAAATGAAACAGATATTCCACTGCTTTCACCAATCTGCTGCCATACCAGGAGAACATTTCACCATCAACCAGCATTATTTTGGCATTAGGGATCGCTGCCTTAAGTTCATCAATATGTTTTTCGCGAAAAGGATAGGGTTCCGAAGATAGCATAATCAGTTCTGGCTGCAAAGCTTTCAGTTGTTCCAGATCAAGCTCCGGATACCTGCTCTCCTTCATCACATTGGTCAGCCCATTTTTAGTCAGCATATCATCAATAAAAGTATTTTTCCCTGCCAGCATATACGGTCCCTTCCAAATCAGGTAAGCCACTTTTTTATCAATGCCCCGCTCCAGTGCCAAAGTCTGTAAATCGGTGAAACCGGCACTGATCAGATGATTTAAATAAGCAGCCTCAGGCTCACGATCCACCAGCGCCCCAATCTGGCTGATAGCAGTCATCGCGTCTTCGAGGGTAGAGATATCGCTCATCCACACCGGAAACTCCGCACACAGCAACTCTATATCCTCCCTGCTGTTCTCTTCCTTGTTTCCTATAATCAAATCAGGTTTTAAACTTCTGATCAGTTCAATATTTAGTTTTTTGGTCCCTCCTACCTTTGTCACCGTTTTAAACTTTGCATCAGGGTACACACAGAACTTAGTAATTCCTATCACTTCATCTTTCAGCCCAAGCTCAAATAAAAGTTCAGTCTGTGATGGCACAATAGAAATAATCCGCTTTGGCGGATAATCGAAGCTAACAGCCCTATTTAGCTGATCGGTAAACTGACGTAACATGCAGCAAATATAAATCTTTATAATGCCACCTGCAGGTCTTCTTTGATTACACCGTCCAGCAAATGTAAAATCCTCGATCCATATCCAGCATTGATTTCGGAATGAGTTACTTGTATGATGGTAATCCCCTCTTCTTCATTCAATTTTTTAAACAGCTCCATAATTTGCAGTGCCTGTGCAGATTGCAGGTTACCAGTCGGCTCATCAGCCAGAATAATAGAGGGTTGTGCAGCGAGGGCACGCGCAATACCTACCAGTTGCTGCTGACCACCTGAAAGCTGATTGGGAAACAAGTCCTTTTTTCCAACAATATTAAAACGGTCAAGCATGTCCGCCACCCTGCTCTTGCGTTCTGCAGCGGCTATTTTCTTGTATAACAAGGGGGCTTCAATGTTTTCCGCTACCGTCATCTCGTCTATCAGATGATAAGCCTGAAAAACAAATCCGATATGATTGCGGTAAAGCTCAATTCGCTTGCGTTCATTCAACGAGGTAACATCCTCCCCCATAAATTCATAGGTGCCATAAGTTGGTTCTTCCAGCATCCCAAGAATATTTAACAAAGTTGATTTACCTGCACCTGAAGGACCCATGATGGAAACAAACTCTCCTTGCTGAATGGTAGTACTTACATGCCTCAGGATATAGCTCTTTAATCCTTTATTCGCATAATATTTTTCTATATTTTCTAGTTTTATCATGTTATCTTTTTTAAATCTGGTTTATAAAATTCTGGCAATCACACGCTACTCGTACTTCAGCGCGTCAATAGGATTTGTTTTTGCTACGCGATAAGACCTTAAACTTACCGTAATTAATGTAATTACCATAGAGATCAGCATTGCAATTACGAAAGGCCAGATGCTCATCTCAATCCGGTAAGTATAGCGGGTCAGCCATTTGGAAACAAATATATAGGCAATAGGGAGGGCGAACAGGTTAGCAAAGAAAACAAGTAGAATAAATGACGTATTCAGCATCCTGATCAGTTCAAAAGTAGAAGCGCCCAATACTTTTCTAATCGCCATCTCTTTGGTACGCTGAGTAGCCACAAAAGAAATCAGCCCAAATAATCCTATAAAGGAAATAAAGATAATCACCCCGGCAAATACCTTAAACAGTGTACCCATCACCTGCTCGCTTTCATAATATTTACTGATACTATCATCCATAAAATGCGAATCGTAAACGTAATCGGGAAAATACGAGTTCCACATCGCTTCCACTTCCTTCATGACGGAAGGTATCTGACGGGCATCCATTTTTATAGCAATAGATTCCGAATTGGCTTTACTGGAAAAAAGGAGAATCGGTGAAATTGCCTCTCTTAAATTCATATTATTGAAATCCTTTACTACCCCAACTACCGGCGCACTATACCTGCCACCTCCAAGATTAATCATCTTTCCTATTGCCTGCTCCGGATCTTTTATATTGAGTTTCCGCAGCAAAGTTTCATTCACTACAAATTCATTTAAAGTATCACTTCGGGATAAACTTCTGCCGGCAATCAGCTGTAAACCGAAGGTTTTAATATAATCCTGGTCCCCGGACTTCACATTTACCTGGAAATCCGCATCCTTACTACTTCCGAAGCCGAAATTACTCAAAGAATTATCCTCAGAAGATGGTCCGCTGGTACATAATGCAGCAGAACGCACACCAGGAATAGTCAAAATCCTGGTCTTCAGAATATCGTATTTCAGCACGCTTAAACTATCCCCGGGCAAATTGGTTAAAGAAATTGCTGAGGGGTTGAAACCTAAAGGTTTCTCCCGCATATACTTCATTTGCTGTAGTATGACCAGCGTACCGGTAATGAGAATAATCGTAATCGCAAACTGAACAATGACCAGGATCTTCCGCAAATTACCCCCTCCGGAATTACCTATACTGATCTTGTTTTTGATCGCCAGTGCCGGACTAAATCCAGACATCACCAATGCAGGATAAAACCCCGCCAGAAAGCCAACAAACAAAACAAGACCCAACATAAAAAGAAAAATCACCGGATCCTGGAATAGACTGAAGGACAGTTTCTCCTGAAATAAAGCTGCCATACCAGGCATAACAGCTTCGGTAACTGCACAAGCCAGCAACAATGCAATCACAGTTAAAGTCATCGTTTCGGTCAAAAACTGAACGATCAGTTCCTTACGCCTGCTGCCCATTACTTTTCTAACGCCAACTTCTTTGGATCGACTCACTGCCTGTGCTGTAGCCAGATTAATGAAATTGATACAGGCTGTGATCATCAGGAACAAACCAATCACCATCAGTCCGTAAATTTCATTCATTCCGGTAATTTTATTGGCGATATTCCCGTAGCGCTGATCTTTATGAATCTCAGACAGGGGCTGAAAAAAATGATCTTCTTCTCCAACGCCCTTTTCTACATAGTATTTTTTAATAAAAGCAGCCATAGGCATTTTAAGTGCATCCACATTCGCCCCTTCTTTCAATAATACATAACATTCTGAAGCATCAGCTACAGCACCCCAGTTTTTAGCATTCCTGCTTTCATAACCTGCATAAGCAATCGCAATTTTGATAGGATTGCTGTTGTTTTCCGGCAGATCGGCGAAAACTCCGGTCACTTTCAGATCAGTTTTATTCCTGTAATTGATCACCTGACCAACAGCCTTATGCCAGTCGCCAAATAGTTTAGTGGCCATCTCCTCTGATAAGGCCACAGTATTGGGTGTTACCAGATCCTTTTCCGGATCCCCCTGCAGCCATTTATAGTCAAATATTTTAAAGAAAGACGGCTCTACAAAAAACGTACGCTCGTCAGTTTTAAGCCTGATGTTGCCTTGCTCATCTTTCACTTTAATTACACCACCACTGCGCTGTATAGCCGCAACCTGGTCTAACATGGCAAAATCATTTCGCAGAGCAGGTACTAATGGCAATGGCACGCCTCTGGAAAACTCCTCTCCATCTGCATATTTCCAGTAAGAAACCACACGGTAAATTCTGTCCTTGTTTTTGAACTGCTGGTCATAACTCAACTGGTAGCTGATAAAAATAAATATCAGGATACAACCTGCCATACCGATGGAAAGTCCGGCAATATTGATAAAAGTATAACCTTTATTCTTCCAGAGATTACGCAGTGCGATTTTAAGATTTAGTTTAAACATTTGTATATGGTTTAAAGGTTATTCGTATTTTAAAGCATCAACAGGATTGGTTTGGGCCGCCTTGTAGGACCGTAAACTGACTGTGATCAGGGTAATCCCCATAGAAATCAACATGGCTATCGCAAATGGCCAGATACTTAACGTGATCCTGTAAGCATAACCATCAAGCCATTTCCCCACAAACACATAGGCGACTGGCCAGGCAATCAGGTTGGCAATGAATACCATCAGTAAAAAAGAGCCATTCAACAGTTGCACAAGTTCCAGCGTGGAAGCACCGAGAACCTTCCTGATCGCGACTTCCCTGGTGCGCTGAGAGGCAACAAAAGAGATCAAACCAAACAAACCAGTGAAAGCAATAAAGATGATCACCAATGAAAATGTCCTGAACAAAACACCCATCACCTTTTCTGCACTGTAATATTCACTGATCTCATCACTGATAAATTTCGAATCGTAAACATGATTGGGAAAGGTGGCATTCCACAGCGTTTCAACCGCTTTCATTGCCGGCATCATCTGCCTGCTTTCCATCTTAATGGCAATACTATAATAGTCGTCTTTTCCGGAAGCAATCGCTATAGGGGATATTTTTTCATGTAATGACAGGTCATTAAAGTCTTTTGTCACCCCAACAATTGGCGCTTTACTGCCGTTCATATCTAATAATTTACCTAGTGCTGTCTCAGGGTCTGTAATGTTCAGCTTCGTCAGAAAAGTCTCATTCACTACGTAGCCATTAACCGTATCACTTTTTGCGAGCGGTTTCCCCGCAACCATCTTCAATCCAAACACATCAAAATACCGCTCATCTGCGTACATTATCCTCACCTGAAAATCCTTATTCTTTAATCCATTGAGAGAAAATTCAGTTTCATAAATATTGTAAGAAGATGGCCCCTCTTTACAAAAACTGACATTTTTGACTCCGGGAATTAGTAGCAAACGCTCTTTTAGATTCGCAGCTTTGAGCTGACTCAGGCTGTCTCCTGGCAAAGTCACCAAACTTATCGCATCAGGATTATAACCCAACGGCTTTTGCCGCATATAACTCATTTGATTCATCACCACGAGCGTAGAAATAACCAGAATTACGGTAACTGTAAACTGAACCACAACTAATATCTTACGCAAGCCTAGTCCCCCGACACTGCTCGCGGTCAGTTTGTTTTTAATGGCTAATGCAGGACTGAAACCGGACATGATCATGGCTGGATAAAAGCCTGCAAGGAAACTTACCAGCAACACCAGCATAATCAGAAAGACGAAAATGACCGGATGAGCAAACAGGCTGAAAGAAATCTTTTCATCAAACAGGTGTTGCATATAAGGGAGGGCTACTTCTGTCAGCACACAGGCAAACAGTACTGCTATGATACTAATCGCCAGTGTCTCACCTAGAAACTGTATAACCAGCTGTTTACGATCACTGCCCATAACCTTACGGATTCCTACTTCTTTCGACCTCCCCACGGCCTGTGCTGTCGCCAGGTTAATAAAGTTGATACAGGCAGTAAGCAATAAGAAAACACCTATGATAGAAAGGCCGTAAATATCCTTTTTCTCCATGATATCATGCGCAAAATTACCATAAAGGTCATTGTAATGCACGTCGCTCAGCGCTTGTATAGTGTGATAGGTATGTTCTTCTTTTTTATAGACCTGAGCACTGAATTTCTTCATACCGGCTTCAAGATCAGCCGGCCTTACGCCCTTTTTGAGTAAAATATAACATTCAGAAGCAGAGCTCACATAACTCCAGTTTCCGTCGTTTTTATTAGGATTAGTTGCATAACTGACCATCAGATTAAAAGGGAAGCTGCTGTTATCAGGAATGTCATCAAATACACCAGATACTTTAAGGTTTAATTTATCTTTAAATCGTATGACCTTACCCACAGCATTATTCCATGTACCAAAATACAGCACAGCCTTTTTCCTTGACAATGCTACCGTATTCGGTTCCTGTAACGCTACAGAAGGCATTTCCGTCAGCCACTTTAATTTAAAAATTGCAAAGAGCTCAGGCTCCGTATAAAAAACCTCAGTCTCTTCCTTAAAGTTAGGTTTGCCAGACTGGTCATCGACTATAATTACTCCGCCAACACGTTTGATCGCCGCCACCTTTTCCAGTTGCGGAAATTTAGCACGTACAGCACTAACAAGAGGAACAGGTACCCCTTGAGACCCCTCAGTTGAACTGCCTGTATCCCAGTTACTCACTACACGATAAATACGCTCCTTATTTTCGAAATCATCGTAACTTAACTGATATCTAATAAATATAAAAATCAGTATACAACTGGTCATAGCTACAGACAGACCAGCGATATTGATGAATGCATAACCCTTGTTCTTCCACAGGTTGCGCAAAGCGATTTTAAAGTTTAATCTGAACATATTATAAGCGTTAAAAAGGGTTATTCATATTTTAAAGCATCAACAGGATTGGCAACAGCAGTTTTATATGCCTGGTAACTAACGGTTAGAATGGCGACGGACAAAGTTCCGGCTCCCGCAGCTACAATAATCCACCAAGATATACCGGTGTGAAATTCGAATTGCTGCAGCCATACATCCATCACATAATAAGCTAGCGGTACTGCAATGAGAATGGCCACAACTATCATTTTAATAAATGATAAAGACAGCAACTGCATCAGGCTATATACTGAAGCCCCCAGCACTTTTCTTACACCAAACTCTTTGGTTCGCTGCTCTGCACTGTAAGTCGCCAGCCCGAATAAACCCAGGCAAGAGATAAATATGGCCAGTCCACCAAACAGGTTAGACAAAATCCCCATTCGCTGCTCCTTCTGAAATAAATCTGCATAAGCTGAATCAGTAAATTTGATTTCAGCAGGATAAGAAGGGTTCATTTGCTTAGCAATATTTTCAATTTTATTGATATTATCATGCAGGCTATTTTGCGGATTTAACCTCATGGTAACCACACCAGTTTCCTTTTTACCAAAATAAACGATCATCGGATGATTCGCCTGGTAAGGAGAATCCCATACATAATCTTCAAAAACACCGATTATTGTAGAACGATACCCATTGCGTTTGAGGATGGTGCCTACAGGATTTTTCAGGCCCATCGTTTTCACTGCAGATGAGCTTATCAATACGGCGCCGCTATCGGAAGCAAACTTTTCAGAGAAATCACGTCCCTGCAATAACTTCAATCCACTTGTTTTGATAAAATCGTAGGTCGTGATGACGCGGTTAAATAATATAATATTTTGCTGTCTCAACATACCAGGCCACTCTAAACCGCTGAAATTCTGGTCGTGGTGAATCAAACTGGTAGAAGACTGAAAGACGCCGGATACAGCACCAGAGCTGAGTAACTGCGCTTTAAATAAGTCAAATTTGGTTGCCAATGCACCATCCTGCGGCATTTGAACCAACTGATTGATGTCGGCCCCAACAGGCTTATCTTTGATATACGCTATTTGTTTGTAGATCACCAGCGTAGAGATAATCAGTACGATCGTAAAACAGAATTGCCCGATAATCAGCACCTGCCTCAGACTGAGCGAGAAACCCTTTCCTTTAATTTTACGTTTTAACGTTTGAATCGGATTGAAAGACGACAGATAAAATGCGGGATAACTTCCTGCGATTAACCCTGTCAGTAATACAATCAGGAAAATGCCAGCACAATATTTAACATTGAAATAAGACAGTGTAAGTTGGATATTCAGCAGGTTATTAAATGTGGGCAGCAAAATCTCTATCAGCACAATCGCAATCACCACACTAACTAAAGTTAAGACCATAGATTCCGTTAAAAACTGGGCAATCAATGATTGTCGTGTTGCACCTATTGTCTTTTTAATACCTACTTCTTTCGACCGCTTTTCAGATTTGGCAGTCGCCATATTCATAAAATTAACGCACGCAATCAGCAATATCCCAAATGCGAGCCCCATGAATAACCAAATCTGCTCTATCGCTCCACCAACATTTTTTCCCTCTTCAAATTTGCCATACAAATGCATTTTTGTCAGCGGATATAAAAAATGGGTTTCATTTGCGTTTTTATTTTTTACCAGCAGCGCTATCTTTTTGTTTACCTCTGCCAAGTTTGCATCCGGATGAAGAAGAACCAGCGTTTTGTAACTGAAATTGTTAAAGTTGAGATCTTTGGCATCCGGGTCTACCATTTCATAAAATGACCAGGGCATCAAATAATCAAATTTATTCGAACTGTTATCCGGCAGGTCCTTAACCACTCCGGTAACCGTCAGATCAAACTTATCCTGATAGCGAACAGTTTTATTCAATACCTCAACAGACCCAAATAAAATCTTTGCAGTAGACTCGGTCAATATAACTGATTTTGGCTGCTGCAAAGCCGTATGACCATCACCTGCTATAAATTGATAGTCATACATCTTCAGGATATCCGGTTCAGCAAATTTTGCGTTTCTTTTAAAACTGTTCTCCTTGTTTGCAATCAGATTTATTCCCCCATAATTCATTCTGCAGATGGACTTGATTTCCGGGATTTCCGATTTGATCAGGGGTGCCAATGCAGTAGTGCTACCGTCAAAAGTCATTAGTACTTTTCCACTGTCATCGCGAACATGGGTCAGTATGATATGTACATCAGCTGCGTTTTTAGCTTGTTTGTCGAAATTCCATTCATAGGAAACATAGATCAGCAACAGTAAACAAGCAGCAAGTCCTATCGCAAGACCTATCACGTTAATGAAGGAAGAAACCTTGTTCTTCCATAGATTCCGCAAAGCGATTTTTAAGTTTAATCTGAACATATCTATTTTTTAAAGCTTATTCATATTTTAGCGCATCAACAGGATTGGTTTTTATCGCTTTTAATGCTTGCAGGGTCACTGTAAAAGCAGAGATCACCAAAGAAGCACTGATAGCGGCGAGATATGGCCAGACAGGCATATCCATCCTGTAAGCGAAGCTACTCAGCCACAGTTTCATCAGGATATAAATGACTGGCAGCGCAATCAGGTTGCCCAGCAAGACCAGCTTAAAGAAAGACTTGTTCAGCAATACCAGAATATTTGCAGACGATGCGCCAAGAACCTTTCTTATGCCAATCTCTTTTGTTCGCTGCGCAGTGATCAATGCCACCAACGCCAGGAGACCTATAATGGTAATTGCTACGGATAATAAAGTAAAAGCATTAAACAGGTTGCTGAGGCGGATATATTTTTGGTAACTTTTATTAAATTCTTCGTCTACAAAAACATAGTTCATCGGGTAACCAGGCTCTGTACCTGCCCATACTCTTTTTATTTCTTCCATTGTCTGCTGAACATTACCCGACTCCAGCCGCAGCAAAATCTGATTTTGCCATCCACCACCAGCCATTAAATCAGGCACATAAAAGGCCGGAGGCACACTCGTTTCAAAACCCTGCATGTTTACATCTTTCACCACGCCTATAATTTTGCGGTTGATGTATTTATCATATTTATTTCCGTCAAGCAATACCATTTTGCCTATGGGATCTTTTATATTTAATGCTTTGACGGCTGCTTCATTTAATACAATAGCATCCGTGGTATCACCAGCCAGTTCCCCTGTATAAACCCTGCCCTGCACCATAGGTATTTTCATGACATCAAAATATCCTGCCGAAGCAGCTATTTTCTTGGACTGTATAATTTCGCCTTTATAATTTAGAGGCAGTGTAATAGGGAGCATAGATCCGGGCAAAAAAGTGGTCTTTGATACGCCAACAACCCCGGGTATTGCTACTAATTTATTTTTTAGCAGGTCATAATGTTCATAAACTGTAGGTGTAGTCTGCGCTTTTATCGCAATGACCTGTTCACCGTTAAAACCCGGATCCTGATTTTTAATGAAATTCACCTGCTGCTTAACCAATAACATACCTGATAAAAACAGTACTGAGATGGCAAACTGCAGGACCAGTAATCCGCTTCTGAATATATTACCTGATTTATTTCTGCTGATATCTCCCTTCAACACCTTTGATGGCTGAAAACGTGAAAGGTACCAGGCAGGATATCCTCCTGTTAGTAATATAGTGAACAACAAAAGCACAAGGATCTGTGTAAGTATAACAGGAAAGGCAGGATTAGACCATAGACTAAGCTCCATATCCAGTATCTGATTAAATGCAGGAAGCATAAACTCCATCATTGCCATTCCGAGCAGAAAAGCCATCACTGCCTGCATCACCACTTCGGAGATAAACTGCCCCATAATTGCAGGCACCTGGGCACCAAGGACTTTCCTGATCCCCACTTCCTTTGCCCGCCTGAATGAGCGGGCAACCAGCAAATTGGTAAAGTTGATGCAAACCAGCAGTAAAATACAAACTGCCAGGAGGCTGAGCATCCTTACCATCTGCAGGTTACTATCCAAATCTATACGAGGACGTAAATGTATTTCCTGAACACTTTCCAGAAATGAACCATCTCCGGGTGTGGTAAATAAAGCCTTCTTCGACTGCTGTTTATCGCTATTGTTCTTTAGAAATTTTGCAGCAATCAAACCTGTGATCCTTTTTTCAGCAGCATCCCTGTTCGCCCCTGGTTTCAGCTTCAGGTAAATATTATATACCTGGTAACCTTCAGTTTTTTCAAAGTCTTTTTTTGCCTGAAAAAGGCAAGCATTCATCGCCAAATGTGATGGTCCCGATTGCTCGTCGATAATCCCCGTGACCGTATAAACGGCTATATTGTTAAAAATATCTTTTGTCTTCAGCACCTGATTAAGAGGATCTTTACTCCCAAAAATCTTTTCGCTTATCGCCTTTGTCAGTACAATACTGTTTGTATGTGCAAACACCTGTTTTTTATCCCCCCTCAGCAATTTAAAAGAGAAAAACTCAAAGAAGTTAGGGTCGGCTCTAATGATATTATTCAAGTAAAAAGATTGATCATTCGCTTCAACAAGCACCTGCTGATCGTTTCTCGGTGATTCTATACGGGTAAACGCTTCAACATTTGGTTCATTTGCCTTAATCAATTCTGCATCCAGATAAGGGAAATAGTCGGCCTTTTTCTCTCCCGATTTATAATACAGCCGATAAGCACGATCCAGTGTCCCGTCAAAATGGTCATAACGGGTTTCGTGGTTTACAAAAAGCAAAATCACACAAAAGACAGACAGACCTATGCTCAAACCAATGATATTGATTAAAGTATAACCCTTGTTTTTCCAAAGATTCCGCAAAGCGATTTTTAAGTTTAATCTGAACATATCTATTTATTAAAGCTTATTCGTATTTTAAAGCATCAACAGGATTGGCCCGCGCAGCCCGGTAAGCCTGGAAGCTCACAGTAAGCAAAGCAATCGTTAAAGTTCCAGTAGCGGCATATAAAATGATCATCCAACTGATCGTAGTATGTACATCATATCCTTTCAGCCAGCTGTTCATGATATATATAGCCAGTGGTACGGCAATAATTATGGCTATAGTTACCATTTTCAAAAAGCTGACCGAAAGCAATTGCATCAGACTTCCAACAGAGGCACCCAGCACTTTCCTTACCCCAATCTCTTTTGTCCGCTGTTCCGCACTATAAGCTGCAAGGCCAAACAGACCAAGACAGGAAATAAATACAGCCAATCCGCCAAACAGGTTAGACAGTATGCCCAATATCTTTTCTGTTTTCAGCTTCTCCGCATATAGACGATCCACAAAATTCAGTTCAACAGGATAGGCAGGATTGATAGATTTAACTACCCGCTCAATAGTAGCCAGATTTTCTGCCGGAGTGTGGGCCGCATTTAGCCGCATCGTAATCAGTCCGCTCCAGCCCTTGTTAAAGGCTACTGCCATAGGTTTCGCATTTTTCGCAGGTGATCCCCAGATAAAATTATCGAAGACGCCGACGATAGTCGTGCTCACCTCATGGTACTGCACCACAGTCCCAATAGGATTTTTGAGGTTCATCCGTTCCACTGCAGCCCGGTTGAGCAGCAACGCAGCAGTATCTGAAGCAAATTCCGGCGAGAAATCCCGCCCGGCAATCAGTTTAACACCTGTAGTTTTTACAAAATCATAGGTAGTCGCCAGCTGATCGAAATTCAGCAATTTATCCGCTTCCGTAGATCCCGGCCATTCCATGCCCCAGAAACTGGAGCCGTCACGTGATAAGGTGGCGGACGACTGATATAAGGATGTTACCGCACCCGAACGAAGCAGCTGATGTTTCAGCAAATCAAATTTGTCATATAGAGTACCATCCTGCGGCATCTCGACCAACTGGTTAATCTGGTAGCCAATAGGACGGTTTTTAATAAATTGTATCTGTTTATAAATAACTATGGTCGCAATTATCAGGATCACGGCAAAACTGAATTGTCCCACTACCAGCACCTGGCGCATACTGAAATTAAGCATACGCCTGTTAAAATTCCTTTTCTTCAGGATCTGAACAGGATTGAAAGAAGAAAGATAAAATGCCGGATAACTTCCTGCAATTAAACCAGTCAGCACTACAATGAATGCGATACCAAACCAGATAGCCGCATTAGCATAATTGATACTGAGGTTGATGCCCAGCATATCATTAAAATAAGGAAGGCATAACTCGATCAATACCACCGCCATCACCGCACTAAAAGCAGTCAGCACCAACGATTC
>Ga0247814_10001705_pt1 | contig 12694 bp, 9 predicted proteins | sample UWRJL179409R1_FD_179947 | JGI IMG/M metagenome (GOLD analysis project Ga0247814, IMG submission 179947) | Plant litter microbial communities from Arlington Agricultural Research Station in Wisconsin, United States - UWRJ-L179-409R-1 | ecosystem: Environmental > Terrestrial > Plant litter >...
GCTTTAGATTCTTCCAATTCGGCACCGCCTACTTCAGACAAATCCCAACCGCCTTCTTCCATCGAGTGTTTGAATTTATCACCGTAGCGAACGATTCCAGCCTCGATCATCTCACGCATCAAGTCGTTACCTTCGCGGGTACGCTCACCCACACCGGCAAATACCGACAATCCACCGTGACCTTTGGCGATGTTGTTGATCAACTCCTGGATCAATACGGTTTTACCTACACCGGCACCACCGAAAAGACCAATTTTACCACCCTTGGCATAAGGCTCAATCAAGTCGATTACCTTAATACCTGTATAAAGAACTTCCGTAGAAGTCGTTAATTCCTCAAATTTTGGTGGTTCGCGGTGAATCGCGTAACCGCCTTTTTTGTCCAAATTCGGCATTCCGTCGATGGCATCGCCCACCACGTTGAACAAACGGCCTTTAATTTGGTTACCGATCGGCATGGTGATCGGCGCTCCTGTAGGATAAACCGCCAAACCACGGCTGATACCGTCGGTAGAGTCCATCGCTACCGTACGGACGGTATCTTCACCTGTATGTTGTTGAACCTCTAAAACGATGACCTGTCCGTTTTCTTTACGGATTTCCAAGGCATCATAAATCTGCGGAAGGCTATCGGCGTTTTCAAACTTCACGTCGATTACCGGACCGATGATTTGGGATATCTTACCTGTTGAATTTGACATATTTATACCGCTTAGTATGTGTGAAATCGGGTGCAAAAGTAGCATTAATCCGTAAAAATATCACTATCAGAACAAAAAAATCCCCTAATTAAGCGTATGGTAATTGGGCGCGGGCTAACGGTCGTTTTCAATCGCCCGCCGTACGGGCTGTCCGCTCCAATTTTTTTTCGCCCCGTACCTAAAGCGACTGATCCGGGATCCTAAAAATACCTAATCCTAAACTCATCCCAAAAGCGAAAAAAAGATTTCCACTCCCATCCCGCGCGAAAAAAACGAAGGACGAAAAAAACACCACCCACCGACGTAGAGGGGCGAAGCGCCCTAACCCAAGTTGGCGCGAGTTTCGTGCCCCTACGTCGGCAGAAACAGCTTCCTGCAATCTAACATCTCATATCTAACGTCTAACATCTATTCTCTACCTTTGCCCCCAAATGAAAATCCACCGGGATATAGATAATATACCGCGCATTAAAAACGCCGTGGTTACAACGGGAACATTTGACGGCGTACATCCGGGCCATCGTACCATCCTCTCGCGGCTCAACAAAACCGCGACGGACATCGGCGGCCAATCGGTGCTTATCACTTTCTTTCCGCATCCCCGCACCGTCATCAACCCCGATTTTACAGATCTCAAACTTCTTAATACACAAGAAGAAAAAGAAAGACTACTGGCCAAAACCGGCATAGACCACCTCATCGTGATCCCATTCACCAAAGAATTTTCGCAAATCACCGCGGAGGAATACATCAAAAATATCCTTGTAGATAAAATAGGCACCAAAAAACTCGTCATCGGATACGACCACCGTTTTGGCAAAGGCCGTGGCGGGAGTTTCCGGGAATTGCAGGAAATGGCTCCCGAGCTCGGTTTCGAAGTGGAAGAAATCTCCGCCCTGGAAATCGACGGCGTGGCCGTAAGCTCCACCAAAATCCGACAGGCATTGTCATCAGGTGCGGTAGATGAGGCTGCGGATATGTTGGGCTACGACTATCCGCTCACAGGTATCGTCATACACGGCGACCAACTCGGCAGAACCTTAGGTTTTCCAACGGCCAACCTTTCTCTCGGCGATCCACTCAAACTCATTCCCTCCGACGGCATTTACGCGGTATATGTAGACATCGCGAAAAAACGCCATCGTGGAATGTTACATATAGGCCCACGACGTACGCTCAACGACCCGTCTCACCGAATAGAGGTAAACGTACTAAACTATAGTGGCGACCTGTACGGGCAAGAAATTTCACTTTTTTTCGTTAAGAAGCTTCGCAACGAAATGAAATTTGAAAGTCTTTCGGACTTGACAAATCAAATGGAAAGCGATAAATTGCACACGGAAAGAATATTCGAAAACCTTGAAAAATAGTATACTCATCATCCTATTACTCGTCGTAAACTTTGGTATGGCCAATGCCCAAGCCGGCGATTATTTCCAGGAAGTTCCCGTATGGACCGACCTGAAGGAAGCCCTCAAGACCCCAAAAGCTATCCGCCGGTTGGATTTATCAAAAACCAAACTCAAAAAAATCCCGTCCGAAGTATTCGAACTGTATAATCTGGAAGAGCTGATATTAGGCAAAAACCAGATCACCGAAATTCCCGCCGACATCAAAAAACTGAAGAAACTTCGCGTTCTAGATCTTTCTAGAAATAAACTGGAAGATCTGCCCAGAGAAATCGGAACGCTCAAAAACTTGGAAAAATTGGACTTGGGCCGCAACGATATCTTTTCGTTGCCAGACGAAATTGGGCTTTGCGAAAGCCTCGAAATACTCTTGATTTGGGACAACAACATTGGCATGTTACCGGAATCCATGAAGAAAATCCCACACTTAAAACAGATAGACATGCGGAACATCATGATCAGCGATCCTGCACAAAACATGATGGAAGACATGCTTCCCGGGGTAAAGATTCTTTTTACCAGCAACTGTAATTGCGGCCCTAATCTGTAAAATCAGGATTGTATTTGTTATCATCTTCCCACATAAAAAACCGAGATATAACAAAAGCTATACCTCGGCGTCCCCTCTTCCTTTGCTATATTAAAACCTGATCGACGTCCCTACGGACCAATGGAACCTGGCCTGTGGGAAATAAAAATTTTCGGTCGTTTGCTCTCCTCCATAAATGTAGCTGAACGTATATCCTTGGGGCTCATATTTAGCATTGGTGATGTTATACATGTTAACGAATACGCCCATGTTTTTCAACCAACGGTATGAAAATTCGTACCTCGCCCTAAAATCAGTTACGGAAAAAGCGTTCAGGCTACGCGCCTTATTCTGTGTATTGTCCATGTATTGGCGGCCTACGTATTTAGTCACCAAATCAAAATACAAACCTTTTACCGGATTCACCGTCAGCGTACCGCCAACGATCAAATTGGGAGAAAAAGAGATATCGGTATTTTGATGTACAATTTCTTCCTGTATCCCTGTATCGTAATTGTCCATGTATTCCGTAAATGCTGTTATCTTATTCATACTGATGGATGCATTCGCCGTAAAGCGTACAATCTTTAAGAACCTCACGGAACCTTGCAATTCCAGACCGGCGCGATAACTTTCGGGCACATTGATGCGTGTGCTGGCTCCTACATCATTTATTTTCCCGGTCAATGTCAATTGATTTCTGTAGTACATATAAAATGCATTGGCCTCAATTGCATAGCGGGATGTATTTCTGGCATAGCCTAATTCGGTATCGATCAGCATTTCAGGTTTCGGAGCCTGACCTACTACCTCAAAATCATCCCGATTCGGTTCCTTTTGTGCCACGGCAGACGAAATAAATAATTTATCGGCATTCGTTACTTTCCAAGTCAGCCCTAATTTCGGATTAAAGAAATGATACTGTTCCCTTCGAAAAACATCCGGGTTATTGCGAAAACCGTTCATGATATAATGGACATAACGGTATTGTAAATCGGTATATAAAAATAAATTATTGGCGAATTGCCAATTTAATTTTGCGTAGATATTGGCATCTTTTTTAAACGAACTCAAATAATAATATTGGTAATCGGGCTCGGGCAGGCCCACTTGCGCCCAAGTCAATCGTCCATAATGACGACCATCGTATGAACTGTATGATCCACCCAAGGTGATCCGCAATTTCTTTGTTTGATACTGGGTAGAAAGTGATGTTCCATAAAAATAATTATCCAGCCACAATTGGCGCACCACGTCACTCTCGGAGGTAGTATCATTGGCTGTGACATAGGGCATAATACCATAATCCGACAAGGATTCACCCGCCCTGTAATTCTCATAAAACCCTTTACCGCGTGTCAAAAATAAGGCACCGTTTAACGTCCATTTCGAATTAAATTCGTGTGTAATGAATGCACGGTAATAATCTTGCCTATAATTATCGTTTTCATTTTTATATGGCTCTCCCGGTTTGCCCGTACCCGATGAATTATAGGTACGTGCCGTATCCAGCATATACTCGGGTATACCGTTCCACGATTGGTATGTTTTCTCCTTCCCCGTAAATGCGTTCAAACGAATGGTAGTTTTCTTTCCCCAATAGGCTCCCGAAACAAAAAATGATTGTAGATGTGATGCGCCGCGGTCTACATATCCGTCAGATACAATTCGGGAGGCACGTGCATCCAAGGTGAATTTATTGGCAATTAGTCCTGTTCCGGCATTCAATGTGGTTTTTAAGGTGTTAAATGAACCATAAGATGCGGCCGTTTCTACATAGGGTTTCGGATTAAATTTGTTCGTACTCACGTTAATGGAAGCCCCGAACGCCCCCGCCCCATTGGTGGATGAACCCGCGCCACGTTGAATCTGTATATCGTTAACGGAAGATGCCAGATCCGGCGTGTTTACCCAATATACCATCTGCCCTTCGGCATCATTCACCGGAATCCCGTCAATGGTCACGTTGATACGTGTGATGTCCGCACCGCGAATCCGCAGCCCCGTATAACCTACGCCGGCACCCGCATCCGAATAGGTTACGGTGGACGGTGTTTGGTCTAAGAGAATCGGCAAATCTTTCCCAAAGTTTTGCTTCCTTAAATCTTCCGCGGTTACGGTATTCTTGGCGAAGGGGTCTTCAGAATTGGCACGAAGCGCAATTACTTCCAACGGCTTAATCAGTTGCGGCAACCGTTGCAACGTATAGAGTTTCACATTAACGCCTTTGACTAAAACCACGGTATCACGCACTGTTTCATAGCCGATGTGCGAAACCATTACCGCTGCTGTCCCGTCCCGTAAAGCATTAATGCGAAACTCTCCGTCTGCATTCACCGTAGCCCCCGCCTCCATATTGGTAATGGATACATGGGCATAAGATAACGGGAGCCCCGTTTCCGTATCCATAACGGTTCCACTGAATTCAACTTGTGTGAAGGCTTTCTGCGTAAGCAAAGCCAATACCAAAAACACTGCGTATTTCTTCATCATTCCCATCTGTTACAACGTTGCGGCCATGCATGAAAAATCACGCATAAACCAAAAATTATAAAAACGGACAGGAGATATTCTTTTTTGGAGATATTCTGCCTGCCTTCCCTACGCCGGTACTAACCGAATCAGGTTTAACGGGTATAATCTCAGCCTCAAAACGAAGCACCCCGAGGCATCCAGCTATTTACTGGATTGCATGCGGCAAAGTTAAATCAAATGAATTGAAACCACCAAAAATAAATGCAGAATAAAATGCAGCTTGTTATATTTAATGGGAAGGCTATCCAGTAATTGTTATTGGTTAAATATTTTAGAAATATTTTGGGTTTCTAAATTGGCCTCGTTGGCTTGAGCATCGCGCCGATGCAATTATCCGGGGCTTTCTAAAAACTACTTACATTCGCCTGTATATTCAATATCCACGTCCATACATTCGGCCATGCATGCATTGCCGTATGTGATACCATTGCAACCGCAAACGGGTTCATATTGCTCGGTACAAATACAAGTGGGATCTGGTTGTGCGGTACACGCAGCTTTTTTACATTCCGTAAACAATAAGATACCCGATATAAATACGAAACCAGCTTTTGATATATTCTTCATGACACAAGATTTATATACCAAGATGGGATTTAAGGAAAAAAGGTTGCACGAAACGATTATTTTTTACACTCGCCTTGGCTCACCACTTCCACTTGGGCGCAAGCAGCGGCACATGCATTTCCATATGTCTTTCCATCGCAACCACACACCGGATCGTATTGCATGGTACAAGCGCAGTCTGGTTTAGGATTGGCTACGCATGCACTACTTGTTTTGGCTTTACAGGAAATCATACTTCCCAATAAAACCATAGCCATGGTGATGTATACTATTTTCATGATTCTTTATTTTGGTAAAAATACGAAATATGGCGGATTGCACTCCTGCCCATAGCCAAAACGGCTTCCCAAGCATTGCCACCGATATGTGGCGTGGCAAATAGATTGGGGAGACCCAGCAACTCCATGTCTGCACAGGGTTCCGTTTCAAATACATCTAAATAAGCGCCCGCTATTTTTTGGTTGGTTAGCGCGCCCTTCAAATCGTCTTGGTTAATCACTTCTCCGCGGCATGTATTGATTAGATAAGATGTCGGTTTAAATAAATCCAGTTCGTTTTTTGTGATGAGTTGGTTTGTTTCATCCGTCAATGGAACGTGTAATGATATAAAATCAGCTTCTCGATAAATATCATTTTTAGAATTTTCCACTAAATTATTTGAATAATAATATTCTGGCTGTTCGATGATGTCATTGACTAATATCTTACAATGGAATGGCTGTAAAAACCGGATCAATTCTTTTCCTACATGACCTACGCCGATAATTCCTACCGTTTTCCCGTATAACTGAACGCCACCATTTTTATGCCAACTTCCACTCTTTAAGGCAAGGCCTGTATTAAAAATATTGTGCGATGCGCCCAACATAAAACCCAAAGCTAATTCGGCCACGGATGTTTTATTTACACCGGGCGTCCAACCTATAGTTACGTTATTTTTCTCGCAGGCGGACAAGTCGATGTTGTCTAGCCCAACGCCGTATTTGGAAACAATTTTTAATTGCGGGCAAGCAGAAAGAAATTCACCATCGATGGTTTCGCGTCCAACGATGAGGGCCTCCGCATCGGCACAAAACGCATGGAGCGAAATATCCCTATCCCAAAACACGGCAGATGGAAACTCAGACAACAATTCGGCACATAATACCGGATTTTTAATGAATGACTCTGCTGTTACCTTGATCATTTGTTATATAACTTGATTATTTTTTTGGTTTCGAAAAACGGTTCGGAAAAATGATCGCTGATATTATATATAGTACTTTTAAATGGTGACTGCGTAAGTTCTTCCATAAACTCTCCGCCTTTCCAATACCAAATGGCCACATGCTTTTTATCCCTCAATAAATGCTTGGAGAACTTACAAAATTCCGGGATGGATTTTACGCCTCTTCCGGTTACGTAATCAAAAGTTTCGTCAATATCCTCAGACCTTCCCCAGGCCGTTTTAACATTATCCAATCCCAATTGGTTGGCTACATCTTCCGCCACCTTTAGTTTTTTGCCTATGGAATCATTCAACACAAATTCTACCTTGGGAAAGAAGATGGATAATGGAATCCCCGGGAATCCACCACCGGTTCCTACGTCAATCACACGAGATCCGTCCTGAAATTGGAATATGGGAACCAAAGCCAATGAATATAGCACGTGGCGTTCCCAAAAATGTTCAAAATCATTCCGCGAAATCAGGTTGATTTGTGCATTCCAAGTAGCGTATAGTTTTTCCAGACGACTCAGCTTATCTATCGTTTGCCCATTGGCTTCCGGAAAATATTCTTCTATGCGGGCAAAATCCATTTCAATTTTATTTATTGGCCGAAATTACGCAATTTCATTGGACATATGCCAAAAGCAAAAGAGACGCATCGAATCGGTGCGCCTCTTTCTATAACAACGTTAAACTTTACCCTAACTTATTCTTTTACGAACTTCTTCTTTACCGCACCTTTTTCATTCACCAGCTTAAAGATGTACATACCACTGCTCAACGAAGAAATATCTTTCGATAACACCCCGTTTTGTATGTTCACTTTTTCAATCCGTAATTGTTTACCGCTCATATCCAAGATTTGCATCCAAGCATCGCCGTTTATTCCGCTTACGCGAATATTCAATTGGTCCGTTACCGGATTGGGAAACAATTCCACTTCGGGCACAGGTACTTCTGCCTCACCGATGGAAAGTGAACCGCCTACCGTAAAATGCTGGATAATGGAAGTCCCAAAATTGGCATTAAAACTTTTTAATGTGCTATTTGCATCGGCCCTTTTAAAGCGCAAATAACCATTACCATCTCCATTGAAACTAAAGAAGCTTAGTCCATTTTTGGACTCATCCGTAAATTCAAATACATAACAACCGGTGGCAAAATCCATCGTATCTTTATATACCGTGTTTGCGGTGTGTGAACCCCTTGAGAAAATCGTGTTTCCGCTTCCGTCTTTAATCGTCCAAGCATTGTCAAACGTGGCGGAGTTGGTCTTATATTCCAATACAAAAGTATGTGGATACACCGGTGGAATATCAAATTGGGAAGTCTGTCTGTTATTGGCCGCATATTGGTCTGCCAAGCCATTGGCATCTACTATACGAATATTGAATTGCCTGGATGTGGTAGCATTTGACCAATCACTTACCGGAAATGTAAAAGTATCGGTTTGCAAGAATGCCAAATTACCGGTCCAAGTCACTTCGTTTTCATTGCCTCCCTCGATGCCGTAAACAATTTTGGCCGTGGTGAGCGGGTTGCTGCCATAGTTACGGATTACCACTTTGGCATCATTACATACCGGATTGAAACGTCCATAATTTTTGTTGTTGCTGGGCGAAAGCACTTCCAGCAGTTCTGCGTCGTTTGTAAATGCGGCTGCAGCAAACATAAATAAGTGGCTGGAAACATTATATGAGCAACTGTTGTTCCCCACATTCATAAAGGGTTCCATATTTACGTTTACGGTGTGGGAACCTGGCGCCAGGAATGGTGTCAAATTAAATGTATAATCGGAAGCGGGGCTTCCCGGACACCAGTTTGCACGGTCAAAAAGCCAAGTTCCGGCCTGTGGATACTGAGCATTGTTTCCGCAGGTTTCGTTCCAAATTAAACCTTGTGCACGTTGCGTATTATCCGTTAATACGTAAAAATATTTTGGACAAAATTCCGCACAGTCCTCATTTCCGCCAAAACCGTGGCCAGTTGGACGATAAATCATTTTGGAATAGACAGTTCCCGCAGGAACCGTTACCGATTTTTCGGACAGGAAATTCTCCACCGAATTATTCGGATCTCCATATGGCGAAGACCCTTCATATAATTTCACCACACCATTTACTTTGTGCGGCGGTGTGCCTTCCACAAATTCAAAATCAATCGTGCCGGTGAAACCGTCTTGGTAACCTTGGAACTGAAGACGAATATCAATCGAGTCGTGTAGCAAAGGCTCATAATCCGTCACATCAAATGTGTGTGTCCATTTCCATGAGTTGGCATAATTTCCGGCATAAGGGGTAATCACCCGGCAAAGCTCGATTTCTTCCTTTACTGCATTCCCGTTGGTATCCAATTGCCCCGTGGGGCGCAAAACGAATACGCGTGTTGTATAATCCCACTCGGAACAGCCTGATGACGGACATCCCAAGGTATATCGTAATAATATTTTTTGGTAAGTTTTGTTTCCGTCCGGAAAATTGGCCCTACGGTCAAAATTGCCGTACCAATTCATATGCGTGGCATCATGTGCCCTCACCCGGGTTGTATCACCAGGTGCCGCAAACGACAAAAGTGATAACGTAAAAAGTGCAAAGAATAAAAAAAAGTGCTTCATACCGAACAAAATTCTGAGAAGCAAAGGAACGGAAATTAGGTAGTCGCATGACGGGACAAAGTAGATGTCCCGCAATTGTCCAAAAGCGAAAATTACGCTAATTAACAGTCAGTTAAAAAGAACCGCAGATAAATAAAATATGACATTTCCAACAAACCCGCATGAAATTTTCATGATATTGACATTACGGCAGGATTAAGGCATATGTACAAAAGCAATTTTCAAAAGTTGTATGATGTAACTTTGGAGATTACTTTACCGCTTCACAAAACTACTTCTCCATATGCCCCTTTCCGTCTGCACAAAAATCAGATAAGTTCCTGCCGAAAATCGCGATATGTCAATATCCTTTAAATTAACGCCGGCCTTTACTTGCTGCCCGACCATATTTACAATGGAAACCAAACCTAATTGCTCTACAGACGACAGGTGCAATACATCCGTCGCGGGGTTTGGATATAAGACAATGACACTCGGCAATACATCCTCGTATATCCCTAAACCACTTATGGTATAGCAATTGGAAGTAGATATGCATCCCGCACTATTGATAATTTCTACCGCATAATTGCCGTTTTGGAGGGGACTGAAACTTTGGGCTGTGGCACCCGATATCGGGGCTTGGGTAATACAATCTATCCATTGGTATGTGGCATTGCTTTCAGCAGCTATTAATGTAGCGCCGGTTTGGATGACGGAATCCGCTGGAAACGGAACTGAAGTCACTTGTACACTTATTGATCTGCCATAACATTCCGCACCCTCTATGGCGGATACATAATAAGACCCGGCTTGGGATACATAAATACCCTGGACCGTATCTCCCGTATTCCACACATAATTTGAGGCGGGCGAAGCGGTCAGCAATACACTGTCGCCTGCACAAAATACGGTTGGACCTGAAGCGGTTATCGTAGGAACTGGCGTATCACACACACCGTATTGTGCCAAGAATATATTATATACCCCAGGACTTGTAAAGGCTGTACCTATATCAAAGTAAATGCGTTCCTTAAATATGCCCAACACCAATATGTTTCCTCCGTTCCTTGCCTGTACAATATTATTGGCTTGCACCCATCCGGCCGGTGTTCCGGCGCCCGGTATAATCACTTTTTCCCACAGCAAATTACCGGCATTCGAATATTTAATCATCAAACTCCTTACTTCACCGGGGTCTGCATGTTGGCCTACGGCATATACATTCCCTATGTCGTCCGTACGGATTTGTTTGTACGAATCGCTTACTGCGGCCTGATAATGTTTTACCCATTGCATATTTCCTGATCCGTCCAGCTTTAAAAGGAGAGCGTCCGGATTGTTGGCACTACCGAAACTTGGGATGGATGTCCCTTCCAACACAAGGGTCCCACTATTGAAATAACCTCCGAAAAAAACATTCCCGTACGTATCGGGAGCCATGGAAGTAAGCTGCAAAATCCCTCCCGTTGCCGTGAGTTGTTTTGCCATCAATACATTTCCGGTTGATCCGTATTTAACCACCATTTTTTGGGCAGGTACCAAACGGTAAATGTTATCATGTATATCCATTTTAAAAATTTCTTCGGGATATGTTCCGCTAAACGAAGAATTTACTACACCCAAACGTACTGCCTGAACTACATTCCCGCCGGCATCATAAGTCACCACGAAACCATCCACACCTTCCGTATTGTCCGTATTGGTCAACACATGATTAGCATCAAAGGATATGGAGGTATTGAACAGCCCCGTCATGCATATATTTCCGTCTGAATTTAAATGGATGGCATTATATATCTTGTTGTATATATTGTCGGCGAGTTGTGTTGTTTTTATCCATTCGGTATTTCCTAACGAATCAAATTTAGCCACAAAATAATCTTTCCCTTGTAGCGGAGTTGGCAATGCCACCCCGTTAATAGTAGCTCCCGTATAGAAAACGGTAGATAAATAAACATTACCTATGGCGTCCACAATAATCTTGTCCGGGTTTATATCATCATATACGGCAATTCCGGTGAACTTTTTTGCCCATACCGGCGTGCCATCGTTTCTAAATTTTACGATGAACTGATTACTGCCCTGCCCCGTATGTGGAAGAAGAATGCCACCTATGCTGATGGTATTATTATAGGTCCCCGTTATATAGCTATTGCCGTCCGCATCTATCGTGAGAGAAGTGGCCCCGTTACCGGCTAGTTGCCTGGCCCAAGCAAAATCGGGTGCTTGGGCATTTACTGTTGATAACAAAAACAAGCCGATAATGATAAAGTATATTTGCTTCATGAGATTCATCGCTTTAAAAAATAATGGATTACTAAAACAAAAAGCTTAATAAATACTTTTTGCCGAGAGTTAAGTTTTTCAAAACTAATTATTTTTTAGTTTATGCCCGTCACAACCAATAATCATTTCATAAAATAATGGAGGAACTACCACGAAAAAATATGGCAGTCCCTCCATTATCATTTACCTTCTAAATAAAATCTACTGTCGTTGCATTATCTGTATTTTGTCCACACTGGTTATTTTGTCGATGGAGAATATGAGATAATAAGTACCTGCCGCCAGATTCATTTCATTAAGTGTATTTTGACCTTTTTGGAGTTGATGGCTGCCTACTTCTTTTCCAGATGCATCTACCACCCGAACGCCTGCCGAAACCTCAAAATCGGGAACTTCCATTGTAAAGCGACCATCATTTGGATTGGGGTAAACCTTTACTGCATTCGCACTAAGCCGTATATCATCTTCCACGCCCAAACTACGTCCAAAATTCCTACCGGGCCTACATACACGGGTAAAACATCCCGTTGCGCCGTTAAGCACATTTACGCAAACCGTTGTTGGTATATAACCCGATGCATTATTTAAAAATAATACCGGGCTATTATTTGCCGGAGTGATGGGTACACCGTCAAAAAACCAGACATATGCACTGCCGATGGGAGGATTCACCTGATACAAATCATATGCTATGGTATAATTGGTATCCAATGTGATAGGCAAGGCGGACATGGTGATTGGCACAGACAAAACAGCGCTTGTATCACATGGCGTTGCGTGTACAAATTCCAGGAAATAGCTTCCTACCGGCGCCGTGCCTAATACATTTAACGTAATCTGACCCGTAACAGGATCTACCGT
>Ga0247814_10001707_pt1 | contig 12691 bp, 17 predicted proteins | sample UWRJL179409R1_FD_179947 | JGI IMG/M metagenome (GOLD analysis project Ga0247814, IMG submission 179947) | Plant litter microbial communities from Arlington Agricultural Research Station in Wisconsin, United States - UWRJ-L179-409R-1 | ecosystem: Environmental > Terrestrial > Plant litter >...
TCACCCGATAAACAACCTTATTGCGTTTCCTAGTGGAAATTAGGGCGTTAATAGTCTCAATATCCTTGACCAGTTCAGGAGTGACCCCCTTGCTCAAATCTAGAGTGAATGGTACCTGATAAAAATCAGAGGAACCCCTCTCGTTATCCGCGTCAGGCGTCATAGACATCTGATCTCCAGTAGTATGACGATCAAGCCAAATATTCAAAGAGTTGTGAAGTTCAGGTTTAGAATTCGTGAACAACATCAGTCTCCACAAGTCTTCAGTAGAAGGCTCGCCATGTTCAGCCCTGCGTTTAACCATCGCTAGCTGAATCCATTCCTCGTCCTCTTTCAACTCCGCAATCTCTTTGATAATAGGCTTAAGCTCAACGAAACGCTTAGTAATGGCAGCTTGCTTTTGCGTGAGTTCATCTAAAGTAAGGTCGCGGTAAAGGATTTCAGTATCAGGCATGAGTTAAGAGTAGCATGGATACAAAATTTTAAGGTCAAAACGTCATCCAACTTTGATAAAAGTTTGATTGGTCAAATATATAGGTCGAGCGTCTTCAAAACCCAGCTAAGAGGAACTCCTGACAGATCTGGGGCATTCGAATTAACCCAAGTAAGAATCTCCTCTTCGAACTGTATGCGAGCTTTTCTGGACGCCTTTTCTAGCGCTTTAACGGGATATTCCTCCTGCTGTTGCAAAATCACAAGCAACGTTTCAATGCTCATGAGGAAAACATTGCCATCTTGGCCCTGCATCAAGCGGTCCTTAACTAAGTTAGCGAGCACGAAACTCAACGATACTCTCGCTTGTTCTTCAGTTTTTGGAGCGGGAGAGGATTTCAAATTTCGCAGACTCTTCTCGTAAACTTGGCGAAAAACAGCTCCATTCATCAAAATAATGCGGTTCCCCAATAACAACTTAAAATCCGCAGCTTTAGCGCTATAATCCTGCTCCATAATAAATGAAACCATACCGATATGCAAGTATTCGCTCTGAAGTAGCTTAAAAGCTACGTGTTCTCTCAACCGAGAATTATACTTGAAGCCAAAAAGTAAAATAACAGAAACGCATTTAACAAAACCAGCTCTTAGCTTGTGTTTGATTCGTTCCACTTTCGAAGGCGGAAGCACTTGAGACTTCTGTTCCTCAAAGTTTAGTCTATACATATTCTGAGTATACCAGAAAACAGCAAGAGTCAATAGGCATGCGCTAGGAACGTGATATGTGCTTTAAAGCTTACTCTGTTTCGTCTAGCGGGTTATAAGTTATGCGAGGCAAGAAAAGGTGGTTGATTGCAATGCGAACAAGAGCGTCCGTCTCATCGTAATCAGGTTCTCCGTTCTCATCACCACTTGCATACCTCGTATATAGGAAAGCGTAACCTAAATCGATCCACCAGCTTGAATTACCAAACGGGCGCTTGCTAGAGAAGCTCACACCTTCCTCCCAAATGCCAAGCAGAAGAGCGTGAAGATAATCACGTACAGAACCCGCTTCCGCGTCATTCGGCTGCATACGAGCATTCAATAAATCTTCAGGCGTATATGGGCGTGTAGTATAGGGCATAAGTCAATTATACCATGCAAACTTTTTAGGCCCAACAAACCTCAAGCTGGTTCTTGACGCTATGTTCTGCGACAGCACGCAGCTCTTCAACGCGAGCATTAAGGTAGCCTTCCTCGCGCCCCATGTTAAACATGTTACCATCACGAGTCACAGGAACTCCAGCGTCTACAAGCTGCACAGCTGAAGCCATCAGAACGCGGCCAAGAAACAGTTCAGCGTTCATGCTACCCGCGCAACGGTCGCTGAAGCTGTCACCTACCATGATACCGAGAACGTCAAGAATCTCAACGGCGTTCGTGTTACTCACGTTAACCTCAGGAGTTTTCTCGAAATCTACGAAGCTGGCGCTGTACTGTGCGCAATCCTCGTCGCCGCACACGGGAACAGCAGCCGTAAAGGCCACGTGAACAGCGTTGTATGCCTCTGTACGCGATGCAAACAGGGTAACGCCAACAACGTCACCACAAGCACAGGAAATCTGCGTGAGGGAGTCCTGAATGGTCGGGTAAAAGGTGACAGACATGGGATTCTCCTCTAAAGTGTGGGCGTGTTCTCTAAACCAAACACTAACACAACCCGCTGACATTATGCAACTTGAATCATATTGTTTAGCTAAGTCGCAGGAGTCGAAGGTTTCACAAAGAGCTGGCTATGCTTTAGGAATTGTTAACATCGATTAACTGGATTACAGTTCTCTCTGTGACGAAAGGTTCGTCTTCACCTTCAACTTTATACTCTACATGCTTTTTGCAGGAAACAACTTCAAATTTTGCCTCTCTTGGCATTAAAACTTCCAGTTCTTCAGCATCATAATAAGCAGTTTCTTCACCTAGAGCAGCGCCTTGCTTCGTGAATATTTCGAAAACAATGTAACGGCTCTTGTTCTGTGAATAAGGAAGGTTAGAAAAACCAAAAGTTCGATGAGCGCTAACAGTTGTAGAAAGGTAAGATTTGCTAGACCATACAGATCCTTCTGCGTAATTCTCATCTAGCCACTGGTCAACGTTGTCATCTTCAACAGAAAGTGGAACAGTGGCACCGCGATAGACAGTTCGAGGGACCTTAGGATTTTTTGCTAGACTTAAAGCTTTATCTAAAGTGGCAATTGCGTCGGCTAACTCAGTTTTGCGAGACGGCGAGAAATCTAAAGGCCTACCAGCGTCACCTCTAGGATCACCGTCTTCAAACTCTTCACTTTCGTCAAAATGGTACCCATAAAGATAATCTCGAAGAGCGCTATAATCTAAGGAAGTATAGTCGATTAAGGCTTCCTTCATGCGTTCAGAGTCCTCAGCGTTATCTGATGAGTTTATGTGCTTAACTAACTGTGCAGCTTCAATTGCAAAAGCGTTTGCTTCTTTTTTTGTTACCATTGGGCGCGGAATATTCAAGGACAGAAAATTTGCGCTGACGCTTGACCCAGTTTTTTGTAAAGTATTTAAAAGCTGAGAAGACAAATGAAAATTGATACTTTTAGCAAAACTAACTAGATCAGGCTCGTCTTCAGAGCGTCCTTTAACATTCTTCTCTGAGTGCTTATTTTCTGGACAACGAGGAGAGTTGCAAGTTGTAAGACTTTTTGATCTGCATTTATTTGAACTCATGAAATATAGCTAACAAGCTAACAAGTTGTCACTTGCTAGTTCATTTGCCTTAATGGCTAAAAAGATCAGACACTTCAAGAATCCACGACAAAGGAAGCCCCACTAAGTCAGGCGCGTTATCTTGAACCCATGCATCAATTTCAAGGGAGCGCACCTCTAAAGCTTTATCACGTGGCTCAACGAGATGATGGGTGAATTCTGGACCATCATTACGAGCTATATAAGCTAGAATGAAAAGCAGAGTTTCAACACTCATCGCGTTAGGCCCCTTAGCCTCACAAGATTGCCAATCCAAACAGCGGTAGATATTAACCCACTTTATTTGAGTTCTTTGGTCGGAGGAACGATAGGGAGGAATTTTCGCCATTGCTAACTCCCATGTTTGCTTGAAAAGCAAAACATCAGCAACAATCGCTGGATGTTGAAGCAGATAAAGAAGATCTTGTAGCGCATTGAATGGGAGAACTGAAAATTCAGTTTCTTTTAACCTCACTAAAAGCAGAGAAACAACCTTAGCATCTAGGAATCTATTCTCCATAATTGGTTGTAGTAAACTGGTCTCGCCTATGAATAAGTATTGGAGACCAGCATTAGGTGTAGTTTCCGCTAACTCATGAAGTTCTTCCTTCTGCATCGCAGTCAACGTATCGAACCTTAAGTTCAAATCAAGAGATTCAGTTTCATCTTCTAGAGACAAATGAAAACTCTTGATAGCAATTTCGCGCATACGAGTATCTGGCGTGATCGCGCGCAGCAATACGCTATCCATGGTAATTCATTTCCCCTTGTCAGTATCAGAGATCAATATAGAGGTCAGCTACTTTAAGAATCCATGGCATGGGAAGGCCTGCGCAATCAGGTATATTCTCATCCACCCATTCTTTTATTTCAATTTTGCGGAGCTTCAAAGCCTTATCGCGAACAATAGCTAGGTTAGTCTCGATTCCAAATTTTTCATTACGATGCAGATGAGCCAAAATAAACAAAAGGGTCTCAATACTCATCGCGTTAGATTCCTTACCCTCTGCGACAGAATGAAAATGAAGAGGATAATAAAAATTCAGAAAGTCATTTACCTTCACTTGTGTTGAAGGTAAATGATTTGAGGTCTCAAAAGTCATCAATGCTCGCTTGAAAAGCTTCACATCGCTCACTACAATTTTGTGAGTTAACAAAGTAAAAACAGCAGGGCTAAGTGGTGAATCAAAACCCTGCAACTTTGCATTAGTGATCTCATTTAAAATCAGAGAAACCACCCTAGAATCTAAATGCTTACTACCTACAACAGTTAGAAGCAAATTGTCATTGCCTAAAAACAGGTATTGTAAACCAGCGTTAGTTGTGGTCCTCGCCAGTTCTTCAAGTTCCTCTTCCTGTGTTGTATTGAGCGTAATATCAAAATTTAAATTCAACTCCAAAGCCTCAGCCTCCTCCTCGGAGGATAAGCCAAAGCTCTGAATAATGGCCTCGCGCACAAGAGCGATTGGTTTTTCTAAAAGCATCAATGCATAGCTCATGTTACTTCCTTTTCTTAACTAGCATCAGAGATCAATATAGAGGTCAGAAACTTCCAGAATCCAAGATAGAGGAAGACCTACCAAATCAGGCATGCGCTCGCTTATCCATTCTTTTATTTCGGTCTCACGGGACTTCAAAGCCTTGTCGCGTACAGTAGCGAGACTAGGGTCAGTTTCGTATTTTTCATTACGATGCAGATGAGCCAAGATAAGCATAAGAGTGTCAATACTCATCGCGTTAGATTCCTTGCCCTCTGCTATAGAGTGAGTATGCAGAGGATAGAAAAGATTAGCAAAATCGCTAGCCCCTACCAGCGAAGGATCAAAAGCAGTAGGGACAGCTACTTCCGTTTTTCTCCATGTTCTCTTGAAAAGTTTTACATCGCTCACAACAATCTTATGCGATAACAAAGCGAAAATAGCCGCAGCGGGTTGCCACTGGAGGGCTTGCATTTTTGCATCCGTGATAGCTTTTAAAAAAGGAGAAACCACCCTAGCATCTAAAAAGTTGCTACCCGCAACATAGGTCATCACCTTTGTATTATCCAGTAGTAAGTATTGCAAGCCAGCGTTAGTCGTGGTTTTTGCTAGCTCTTTTAACTCTTCTCCCTGCAAGGTGTCAAATTTTCCAGACTTGTAATCGTCAACTTCAGCTAGCTCTCCTGAAGTCAGGTGAAAACTTTGAATGACATCTTTCATGGTGGGGGCAGCAGGTATCGCATGCATGATAGCATTGCTCATACTTTTGCCTCCAGTTTGTAATTACATCTAGTATAGCTTACTTCAGAGCAAAGTTCAATATAGCACTAGCAGTTACTACAGATCAAGATATAGGTCAGACATTTTAAGAATCCACGACCATGGGATGTCCTCAAAATCAGGCATGTTCTCACTAACCCATGCTTGTATTTCATCATGGCGAACCTTTACCGCTTTATCTCGAACACTAGCTAGAGTAGGATCAAGCCCATATGCTTCGCGCCTGCTCAGATGAGCTAAAATAAGCATCAAAGTTTCGATACTCATCGCGTTCGCATTGTTGCCTTCTGCAATAGAATGAAATTTTAAAGCGTAATAAAGATTCGCAGCGTCATTAACCGAATCTTGTGGCCTGAAAATGTTCGAAGAAATTACCGCTTGTGAAGTTTCCCAAACTTGCTTGAAAAGCTTTACATCACTTACCACGACTTTATGGTCTAAAAACGAATGAAGCGCTGAACTGACCGCAGGTGAGATGGAAGAAGTGGCTGCTTTGCCTTTTGTAATACGATCCAATAACGGAGGAATTACTCTAGGGTTCAAATTATCATTTCTCGCAACAAGCTTGATTAAGTTGTTTCTTTCCATAAACAGATGTTGCAAACCAGCATTCGTTGTTGTTTTTGCTATTAATTTAAGCTCGCCTTCTTCCACAGGAGCAAGCATCCTAGCCTTATAGTATTCAACTTCGTCTAGCTCTTTGGAAGTTAAATTAAAACTCTGAATAGTTTCTTCGTTTACATTAGTCATATTAATCGCGTCAAACCATTACCCATGGTTGGCTCTCCCTCCTGAAACTCATATAGCTCTTACTCAGTATAGCTTAAAAGCGAAGAAGACAACATCTTACCATACGAAACCAGCTCAATTAGGGGCAGAAGACACCATGTCGTTTCCTGTTTTTGCCTCACGCTCAGCGGCAAGCTCGTCAGCAAGGTTAGCAAAAGCAGGGCCAGTTGCGATTTCAGCGCCCATCATTCGCAGAGCCACATAGCATAGCGCTCATACATGAGAGCACGAAAACGAAGAGGAAGCTCAGGGTCATCAGAATTAACAAATTCATTAACTAAAACGAACCGTTTTGCTCGACGGCGAAAAAATAATAATATATTGGGGTTATTAAGGCTTAGTCAAAAACTTGAGCACCCATGAGTCAGGCATAATATCAAAATCATGTTTAGTTCGCGCCCATGCGATAAGAGGCTGTTCATCATAAGGTTGCTGTGTGAAGCTTACCGAATTCTGGATACCTACATTTAAAGCAAGGATTCTTTCAGCTATACCTAAAGTCATCAGATCGCGTTCAATCAGACAAGTTACAAGATGCTCCGCCAGAATATAGTCATCAACAAGAATTTCGTCAGATAATCTTTTTAGGAGGTAGTCCACAACATCATAGCTTTCGCCTGCATAAGCAGTCAAACTAGAGTTTTCAGTTAAGCACTCTACATCTCTTTTACCAAATTTTTGAGGAGCATCCCTCAAAAAAGCTACAACAAAACCATACAGCTCCTCGCCTTCCGAATTGGCGTAAGCCCATAAACGGCCCTGCCGTAAAAATGGGAGAGCGATAACAAGGGCTTTCTTGAAATCTAAAGAATAAGTTTCGGAATCTAAAATATCAGAGAAATACTTAGTATGTTCTTTATATCCTTGTTTTTCTGGCAGTAGAGTTAACAGCACCTGATACCTCATGTGTTCATATCGAGACAAGGTAATATTTTGATTTCTGAAATGTACTGGGTTGAGCATCCTACTCCTAACTATAAGAAATTGCCACTCCCATCTTACCTGATTGGTGGCTTAAAAGCAACCGTAGGTCACGGGGAGCTTAGCTCTAGAATTTAAAAACGCTGCTCATAATGCTGTCAAAAAGTATTTCCAACGGGTTATTATCTTTCCAATTTTTCTTGTTGCGGGCTGGGTTCTTTTCGTTCTCAGTAAACCTCGCTAGCTTCTCAAAAACTGCGTGGATGCTCAACGGCGTATTATCACACCAGATGTCTCCAGTGGTAACATCCACGCCGCCAAAATGAGCAGTAGGAATATCTCCCTCCACAAGCCTCATCACAAGAGCCGCCTTGCGCGTAGACGAAATTCTGAATAAGATCTCATCTTGATGATAATCGTACAACGAAGCATTAGCGATGGCTTCAATGTCCTCAATTAGCTTATCCGTAATGCCCCGTCCAACATCAATCACGAACAGGTAGGGGAATAACTTGTTACCCGCAGGCAAAGACATTTCGCACGTAGGGCCATAATCCAAGCTAATTTGCCCGCTGCGCGTAACACGATTAAGCCACACACGTAAAGACTCAAAGAACTCAGGCTTGTCGGCCTCCAGAGTCAGCGCAAACAAATCTTCAGGTGTGCTCCCGCCGCGCTCAGCGCGCACCCTAGCCATCGTAAGCTCAACTGTGGCCGCTTCCTCATTAAGCTGCTCCACCTCGCTTAGAAACGGCTCCAGCTCCTTAAGACGAGCAGTGATAGCAGAGCGCTGCGAAGTGAGCGCTTCCATACTTACGGATTTACCTAAAAATTTGCTGTTAGTCATTTGTTCATCTTACCATGAACAGCAAGCTTAGCTGCGGTTTAACTCAGCAAAGTAAATTTCTTACATGACCCACCACAGTATTTTGGTTTTTACTACATGCAATTACTTACTAAAATTTAGCTTTGCGAAGAACTTCTTCCACGCCAACATATACTTCTAATGCGCTCACGGCAGCGTGCAGCGTCTTCGTTTCGCTGTCATAAGCGATACGTTTTTCGGCTTTCGCATAAGTCAGAACGTACGGCATCTGCGAAATACTAATATTGCAACGACGCGCAGTTGCCAGCAGCGCTTTATCTTTGTCATAACGTCCACCATGCTCAAGGACTATTTCAGTGAGTACATTTGAGAGCTGATACAGCACAATAATCTGATCAGTAAGGCTCAAATCGTTCAAGATGAGAGGAGAGGGGCGGTCGCTGGGATCAGTCATATAAGCATTGTACCATGAATGAGATTATGATGCTTAAAGGGTTAGTTCAGAGTGGTGAAAAATCAAAACAGCCCCTAAGCCGTTAAGCGAAGGGGCTGTTTGCGCGTTTACCACACGCGACCGCATCAAAGGATAAAAATGATACGAAATATTTATCGGCTAAATTGTGGCGCTCCCCCTTGCGAATGTTGCAGAGTGATATCCAAGCCTTGTCAGCGAAAATCAAGCGCTTTCAAAACCCACGCCACAGGCATCTCTGCAAAATCAGGGTAACGCTCAGTAACCCACACATTTATTTCCTCTGCATATTGCAGAGCAGCTTCCTCACCCAACGCTACAAGATTTTTGCTTAGGTTGTCTGCATTGTTAGTGATATGACTCAAAAGGAAAAGAAGGGTGTCCACTCCTGACATGCCAAAGTTGGTATCATAGTTGTCACCTGTTCGCAGTTTCAGCATATTCCTCAGCCGATGGCTTCGAAGTACGCCCCCGTCTTTTTCTTCCTCCTCCATCAGCAAGGCAAAAATCTTTTTGTACAAAACTAGTTCAGAAAATATCGTCTGATTCAACGCTAAGTCGAGCAGAGGATTAAAACCTCCCAGTTCATACTTCTGGCAGTACCCTATTATCATAGGCACAATTTCAAGATGTAAATTTATATTACGCGATAATCTTCCCACGAACTTCGCGGTACCATCTTGCACTATAAGGTACTGAAACCCTATATTCTTCGTAGTCAAAGCCTCTAAAGAGAGAAACCTCAGATCCTCCATGGCGCGCAGAGTAAAGAATTTTTCCGCCTCCGCCATTTCAGCACCAGTCAACTGGAGCTGCTCCAGAGTGCTACTAAATCCTACTTCCTTTTCAGGAGACAGGAGAGAGCTTCCGACAACATTATCCATTACTCACCAACCAAGAATTTAAGCACCCAAGAATCAGGTAAGCCGTCAAGACCATACTTTGCTCGCGCCCATGCAATAAGCAGTGCTTCGTTATAACTTTTCTGCACAAAAATATTCAACTCATGGATGCCTGCATTTATAGAAAGAATTTTTCCAGCTACCTCTAAGGTCATTAAGTCTAGCTCAATGAGACACTCTAAGAAGTACTCCGCGTGGGTATAGTCATCAGGAAAAATATTGTTAGATAATTTCTTCAAAAGGTATTCGACCACATCATGACTTTCATTCGAGTATGCAGTCAACGCAGGATTAGAAGTTAGGTACTCTACGTCTTTTTTATCAAATTGAAGCGGGGCATCCCTCAAAAAAGTTACCACGCAACCATATAGTGCTTCACCCTCCAAATTAGAGTAAGCCCACAAGCGACCTTGCTGCACAGTAGGGAAGGAGCGAATAAGCTTTTTCTTGAAATCTATGCTGTACAATTCAGATTCCAAAATGGAAACGAAAAACTTATTCGCTCCAGAGGAAGCTTGTTCATTACGCACTACCTCTAAAATTTCATCGTAGTTTTCAAAATAAGGCGAAGGCAGGACAATATCTTGAGCGTTCAGATATGTCAACGGATACCTCTTTCCTTAGCTGTAATGAATCATTATAGCATGCCCTTTAGCTAACAGCAAGAGGGCATGCGTCCATTAAGGAATCGCATAAAGATGTCATGGTGTCAGATAGTATTTTGCTTTTTCATAGGTCGGGCATTTACGAAGGATGAAACGCCTGATACCAAGGCTAAAATTTTTACAACGTTCTAACACCGTATTTTGGTTTTTGTTTATAGGTACTTGCTGATTATAGTCTGCTCCATCTGAGCTGTCTGCAAAATAATGCTTGGATTATAGTGTGCGCTACATGGCGAACTTATCCCAGTAGTCGTTATTACTATCTCTTTTATTCAAGCTATGAGACTGCACAAAAAATCACTGGAAAATGCTTCCCCATCAGTAATAGCCGCACAAGCTCCATTAATTTAAATAACCAAAACAGGTTTAGCTGAGATTTCGTTTATCTATAATCTCTTCAAGCGAAATCATGGAGAGCTTCGATGAACGAGCCATACTCAATCTCATTCAAATGCGTAAAAGAGTAACCGTATGTATTTAATTCTGTTCCCATTTCAGCGCTATGAAGCCATGCTTCAAGCAGATTCTGGCGAGGGATATCCTCATGCTCTATGTGGATTTTATCGGGAGCTATGGTGTAGTGCAGCCCCGTTTGCACGGGGAATATGCAAGCTTACTGCGGGCAAGCATGTCAAACGCGGGTTCAGCCCCGCGTAAGCGGGGAGTATTAGACTCAAGGCTAACTAGGCCAAGAGGTGTCGGGTTCAGCCCCGCGTAAGCGGGGAATATGACGGTTGCAGCTCTCGCCGTCGCAGCTCTCTGGGTTCAGCCCCGCGTAAGCGGGGAATATGTGGCGCAACAATGTTAAGCGCAAGAATAAAGGGGTTCAGCCCCGCGTAAGCGGGGAATATAAGGGTGCATTTGTTTCTCCTTGGTTAGGTTAGGGTTCAGCCCCGCGTAAGCAGGGAATATACATGCTCATCTGTCAGCAAGTCTACGACTGAGGGTTCAGCCCCGCGTAAGCGGGGAATATAGACGATGAAGCACGCTTGCTGTCGTAGAGAGGGGTTCAGCCCCGCGTAAGCGGGGAATATCTGTAAGTGCTCCGAAGCTAGCTTGACTAAAAGGGTTCAGCCCCGCGTAAGCGGGGAATATCCTTGCTGCGTACACTTACCATGTGTGTATGGGGGTTCAGCCCCGCGTAAGCGGGGAATATATAGAGCTGTGACTCTTACTATCTTCAACGAGGGGTTCAGCCCCGCGTAAGCGGGGAATATACTTCTTTATCAGCTCTTTTATCGGCAAAGCTGACTTTTTCGTTTACTTTGGGTTTCAGAACAATTCTAAAACCCCTTTATATGAAGCTTTACTTATTCGTAAAAATCCAGGGCCTTCAAAACCCATGCAACAGGCAGATCTGCAAAATCAGGATACCATGCAGTAATTCCACGCGTTTATCTCCTCAGAATAGTGGGGTTATAACCTCCCAGTTCATACCTCTGGCAGTGGTCTATTATCAGAGGCACGATTTCAAGATGCAAATGTATATTACGCGATAGTATCTCCACAAACCTAGGGGTGTCGTCGCGAGCGATGAGATACTGAAATCCTATATTTTTCGTATGCAAAGCCTCTAACTCTAGAAGTTGCGTATCTTCCATGGTCCGCAAAATGAAGAATTCCTCCGCTTCTGCCATCTCCGTATCAGTCAGCTGAAACTGTGCCAGTGAATTGTCGCCAATTGCCAACAAAAGTGTTCGCGGATTCGAAGCAATTGTAGACATAGCAAGGTTCTTTCTTATGGGATAGCGAGCTGAGCTGCGACTTATTTGGCTAGAGGGTTAGCAGTGAAATTCTTCACGAATACCTCAAAAGCATTCAATTCGCCTTCGTGCTCACGACGAGAAAGACCTAGAATGACCTCAGCAGGTTCGCCCCTGAGAACATCGTTTTCATCCATGTACGCGAGCACGCCAGTAGGGAACCTGATTGCGCGATACTTCTTAGTTTTGGTTGCCAACTTATATTCCTCATCATGTAGTTACTTCAAGCTTAGCTTAAGAGACGAGCAAAGTCAAACCTGCGAGGGAATGTCCACATTCAGTGATGCTCAGCTTAGAGTCTCCTGATAAAGATCGTAAGCCTTGAGAACCCATGCTAAAGGCACGTCTACGTAATCAGGCATATTCTTCTGAACCCATGCTTCAATTTCGCCCTCACGCGCTTTCAACGCTTTCATTCGCATGAGTTCCATCGTTTCATCAGCTTCGTACTTACCATCATGTTCATTCAGATAAGCTAGAATGAACAGTAGCGTTTCGATACTCATCGCGTTCGCATTACTGTCATTCTCAGTCGAAATCGAACGAAAATTAAGCGCATTGTAGAGATGGTTAAAGTTGCTAGCTACTAACCCCATAAGAGAGGTCCTATTACCGTTTAACAGCATTGTTGCGTCCCACACCTGTCGGAAGAGCGAAACATTACTCACAACGATTTCATGCGCGAGCAGGGAGCGAACAGCATGAATCTCGATAGGGTGAAGGCTTCCGCTTTCAGCACCTACGATACGCTCCAAAAATGGCGGAATCGTCCTCGGGTCAAGATGCTCATTATACACCACAAGTCTAACTAGCCTAGGCTTGGTAAGTAGCAAGTATTGAATACCAGCATTAGCCGTTGTTGTCGCTGCCTCTTGAAGCGCTCTCAAATGAGCTGGGTTAGGGTTGCTTAAACTA
>Ga0247814_10001708_pt1 | contig 12690 bp, 11 predicted proteins | sample UWRJL179409R1_FD_179947 | JGI IMG/M metagenome (GOLD analysis project Ga0247814, IMG submission 179947) | Plant litter microbial communities from Arlington Agricultural Research Station in Wisconsin, United States - UWRJ-L179-409R-1 | ecosystem: Environmental > Terrestrial > Plant litter >...
CAACACGCATTTTTCGGAACTTTTCCCGATCCTGTTCGGCGGCGGCAACGCGCGCCTGGTGATGACGGGCGACGAAATCCTCGACGCCGGCGTCCAGGTCATGGCCCAGCCGCCCGGCAAGAAGAACGCCACCATCCATTTGTTGTCGGGCGGCGAAAAGGCGCTCACTGCCACGGCGCTGGTGTTTTCCATGTTCCGCCTGAATCCGGCGCCGTTCTGCCTGCTCGATGAAGTCGATGCACCGCTGGACGACGCCAATACCGAGCGCTTTTGCCGCATGGTCAAGCGCATGTCCGAGCACACGCAATTTTTGTTCATCTCGCATAACAAGATCGCCATGGAGATGGCCAACCAGCTCATCGGCGTGACGATGCAGGAGCAGGGCGTCTCAAGGATCGTCGCTGTCGACATGGAGTCGGTCGCCACCGCGTTTCCTGATTTGGTGCCTGCATAGCGTTTGCGGGACGATGTTGGTATCATGGTATGAATACCGACTGGCGTCTTTGGTGCCGGGCTTTGATGAGCGCGCATGGTACGCTGAACCTTCGCGTGGCCGCAGGCCAGCCACATTTGCCACATAAGAAAAAATTTTCGATAGAAGGCCGTGCATGACAGATTTTCAAATGAGCCTGATCGCCGCCGGTGGCGTCTTTATCGTCGCCGTCATCAGCTACAACAAATGGCAGGAATACAAGGCGCGTAAAAGCGTCGAACGCGCGTTCGCGACCGACCACGACGATGTCCTGATGCGCACCGAGGGCGTGCCCGTCGCGCGCCAGGAACCGATGCTCGACCTGGGCGCCACGCCTGGCGCAACCGAGCCGATGCTCGAGCCGGCGTCGGCGCCTGCCATCACGCCAGCGACCAGCTACGCGGCGGCGGACAGCGCCCCGGTCGAGCCGGTCGACGCCACCACGAACATGACCATTGCCACGCCGGCGCCCACGCCGCCGAGCGAACTGGCCGACCGCCTGGTCGATCCGCTGATCGATTGCCTGATTCCCCTGAGCCTGGAAGGCGCCGTGCGCGGCGACAAAATCCTGCCGGTCCTGCAAACCCTGCGCCTGGTGGGCACCAAGCCGATCCACTACATCGGCCTGGCCGTCAGCGGCGACTGGGAACCGATCGTCCACGGCGGCGTCTACACCAGTCTGCAGGCGGGCGTGCAGATGGCCACGCGCACCACGGCGCTGAACGAAATCGAATACTCCGACCTGGTAACGCGCCTGCGTACCGTGGCCGACGAGATCGGCGCCGAGCCGGAAGTGCCGGACATGATCGACGTGATGGCCGAAGCGCGCACCTTGCACCGTTTCGTCGCCGGCCACGATGCCCAGCTGGGCGTGAACCTGCTGTCGAACGGCGGCCCGTGGGCCATCTCGACGCTGATCGGCGCGCTGGAAAACCAGGGCTTCGACGTGCGTCCCGACGGCCGCTTTGCCATGCCCGACGGGGATGGCGGCTTGCTGTTCACCTTGACCACCAACGTCACGCTGGGCGCCGACACCACGTCGCGCCTGACCTTGCTGCTCGACGTGCCGTGCGTGGCGCCGGCCCGCGACGGCTTCGGCGCCATGGTCGCGTGCGCGCGGTCGCTGGTGGGGCGCCTGGACGCCACCATCGTCGACGACAGCAACCAGCCCCTGCTCGATCCGGCGCTGGCCGAGATCAACGGCCAGGTACTCGAGTTCTACCAGGAGATGGAAGCGTCCGACATTCCGGCCGGTTCGAACCGCGCCATGCGCCTGTTCAGCTAAGGATTTTTCGCACGTGGACATTGCAACGACTCCCGTGGCCCGCATGGCCGAACTGACGCGGGAACTGAACCGCCATCTGTACAACTACCACGTGCTCGACGCGCCGACGATTCCTGATGGCGAGTACGACCGGCTGTTCATCGAACTGCAGGAACTGGAAGCGGCGCACCCGGAAAGCATGGCCAGCGATTCGCCGACCTTGCGCGTGGGCGCCGCGCCCATTCCCGAATTCAGACAGGTGACGCACACGCTGCCGATGCTGTCACTGAACAATGGCTTTGCCGACGACGACGTCGAGCAGTTTGATCGCCGCGCGCGCGAAACGCTCGGCGTCGCCTCCATCGACTACGCGGCCGAACTCAAATTCGATGGCCTGGCCATTTCGCTGCGCTTTGAAAACGGCGTCTTCGTGCAGGCCGCCACGCGCGGCGACGGCACCACTGGCGAAGACGTCACGGCCAACATCAAGACGGTCCGCGCAATTCCCCTGCGCCTGCATGGCATTGATGGTCAACCCGTACCGGCTGTGCTGGAAGTGCGCGGCGAAGTGCTGATGTACAAAGCCGATTTCCTGAAAATGAACGAGCGCCTGCGCGCCGCCGGCGAAAAGGAAAAGGCCAACCCGAGGAACGCCGCGGCCGGCAGCCTGCGCCAGCTCGACTCGCGCATCACGTCGCAGCGCAACCTGAAGTTTTTCGCATACGGCATCGGCGCGCTGGAAGGCGCCGAGATGCCTGTATCGCATGCCGCGCTGCTGGACTGGCTCGAACAACTTGGTTTGCCGGTGTCGAAAGAGCGCGCCGTGGTGCAGGGCGCGGACGGCCTGTTGGGTTTTTATCGCGACATCGGCACCCGCCGCACGCAGTTACCGTACGAGATCGATGGCGTCGTCTACAAGGTCAACGCGGTTGAAGACCAGCGCACGCTGGGCTTTGTCTCGCGCGCGCCGCGCTTTGCGCTGGCCCACAAATTCCCCGCCGAAGAAGCGCTGACCCAGGTTGTCGAGATCGAAGTGCAGGTCGGGCGCACCGGGGCGATCACGCCCGTGGCCCGCCTGCAGCCCGTGCTGGTGGGCGGCGTGATGGTCACCAACGCCACGCTGCACAATGAAAGCGAAGTACGGCGCAAGGACATTCGCATCGGCGACACCGTCATCGTGCGCCGCGCCGGCGACGTGATCCCCGAAGTGGTGGCGTTCGTACCGGAGCGTCGCCCGGCCGACGCACGGGAATTCGTCATGCCGACCAATTGCCCGGTTTGCGGCTCGCCCATCGTGCGCCCCGAAGACGAAGCGGTGGCCCGTTGCTCGGGCGGCTGGACTCACTGCGGCGCGCAGAAGAAGGGCGGCCTGATGCACTTTGTGTCGCGCCGCGCCCTCGACGTCGAAGGCCTGGGCGACCAGCTGATCGAGCAGCTGGTCGACAAGCACCTGATCCATACCGCGGCCGACCTGTACACGCTCGACAAAGCGCGCCTGGCCGCGCTCGAGCGCATGGCCGACAAGTCGGCCCAGAACGTCGTCGACGCGCTGGAAAAATCGAAAACCACGACCTTCGCGCGCTTCATCTACGCGCTGGGCATCCGCAATGTGGGCGAGTCGACCGCCAAGGCGCTGGCCCAGCACTTTGGCAACCTCGATGCGCTGCTGCATGCGGCGACCTGGGAAAACGGCATCCAGCTGCTGGAAGTGGCCGACGTGGGCCCGATCGTGGCGCGCTCGATTGCCGCGTTTTTGAGCGACGCCGACAACCTGGCGCTGGTCGAAAAACTGCGCGGCCATTTGCACTGGAAAGAAGGCACGCACGTCATGCAGAACGCCGGCCCGTTTGCCGGCATGACGTTCGTGTTGACCGGCACGCTGCCGGCCCTGTCGCGCGACGAAGCCGGCGCGCTGATCGAAGCGGCCGGCGGCAAGGTGTCGAGTTCCGTGTCGAAAAAAACCACCTACGTCGTGGCCGGCGCGGACGCGGGCAGCAAACTCGCCAAGGCCGAAACGCTGGGCCTGGCCATCCTCGACGAATCGGCGCTGCTGGCGCTGCTGGCCAGATCAAATCAACCTGTAGAGAACCCGGAACCAACCAATCCATGACCATCATTCGCAAAGCTGTTTTCCCTGTCGCCGGCCTCGGCAGCCGCTTCCTTCCCGCCACCAAGGCGCAGCCGAAGGAAATGCTGCCGGTCGTCGACAAGCCGCTGATCCAGTACGCGGTGGAAGAAGCCGTTGCCGCCGGCATCAACGAAATGATCTTCATCACCGGCCGCAACAAGCGCGCCATCGAAGACCATTTCGATACGGCGTATGAACTGGAAGCCGAACTGGAAGCGGCCGGCAAGCAGGCCTTGCTCGACATGGTCCGCACCGTGGTCCCGAAAAACATCACCTGCATCTACATCCGCCAGTCGGCCCCGCTGGGCCTGGGCCACGCGGTGCTGTGCGCGCGTCCCGTGATCGGCAACGATCCGTTCGCCGTTTTGCTGGCCGACGATTTCATGGACACCGATGCGGGCGTGCGCCCGGTGCTGGCGCAGATGACCGACGTCTTCGAATATGAACGCTGCAGCGTGCTGGCCGTGCAGGACGTCCCGCGCGAACAGACGCGCCAGTACGGCATCGTCAGCGCCGCGCCGTACCGCGCCAACCTGGAACTGGTCTCCGGCATCGTCGAGAAACCGAAGCCGGACGTGGCGCCATCGACGCTGGCCGTGGTCGGCCGTTACGTGCTGACGGCAAAAATCTTCAGCTACCTGGAAAACATCGGCGCCGGCAGCGGCGGTGAAATCCAGCTCACCGACGGCATCGCCGCGCTGATGGCCAGCGAACGCGTGCTGGCCTGCCGGTACCAAGGCCAGCGCTACGATTGCGGTTCCAAACTGGGTTACCTGAAAGCGATGACGGCCATGGGCCTGAAGCACCCTGAAACGGGTCCTGAATTTGCCGCCTTTTTGCAAGAGATTGGAGCGAAGACGCCATGACTGTCCGCGAGATCCTGAAGATGGGCGACCCGCGCCTGTTGCGCGTGGCCGAGCCCGTCACCGAATTCGATACGCCGGCGATGCAGCAACTCATTGCCGACATGTTCGACACCATGCACGACGCCAATGGCGCGGGCCTGGCGGCGCCGCAGATCGGCGTCAACCTGCAGCTGGTCATCTACGGCTTCAAGGACAATGCGCGCTATCCCGATGCGCCGCCGGTGCCGGAAACAGTATTGATCAATCCGGTGCTCACGCCCTTGTCGGACGAGATGGAAGAGGCCTTCGAAGGCTGCCTGTCGGTGCCGGGCCTGCGCGGCGCCGTGCCCCGTTATACACGCCTGCATTACGAAGGCGTCGACGAGCACGGAAACAGGATCAGCCGTGACGCCGACGGTTTCCATGCCCGCGTGGTGCAGCACGAAGTCGACCATTTGCTGGGCATCCTGTATCCGATGCGGATCCGCAATTTCGCCAATTTCGGCTACACGTCGGTAATGTTCCCCGACCTCGATCCGAACGAGGACGATTGATGCGCTGCCTGCAAACCGTGGGCATGCTGGCGCTGTGCGCCACCGCTTCCGCCGCCCACGCGGATGACTGGTTCACCAAGGTCGACGCCACCCCGCGCAGCGAGTTCTGGGTCGATACGGGCTTTGCCACCGCCCACTTCGACGACGATAAAGGCCTGAACGGGCGCAACACCGGTTATGGCGTGGAATACCGTTATTCCGGCACCATGGCGGCCACCGCCGGCCATTTCTACAACAGCGACCGCGCGCACTCGTCGTACGCGGGCGTCATCTGGCAACCGTACGCCATCGGCCCGCTGCGCGTGGGCGCGACCGTCGCCGGCTTCAATGGCTACCCGCGCGTGCGCGACGGCCGGTGGTTCCCGGCGCTGATTCCCACGCTGACGTATGAATACCAACGCGTCGGCATCAATATCGGCATCATTCCCACCATCGGCGACCGCCTGTATGGCGGCGTCTCGGTGCAGCTGAAGCTGAAACTGTTCGACGGCCGGTAAGCCAGGCAGGACCGCTTATTTCAGGCCTTCGTACACGATGCGCGTGAACAGCGCCGGCTTGATGACGAAGCCGTCGAACTGCTTGTCGAACGCGGCCGTCGGCTTGGCCGCGATGACCTCGTCGAGCGTCTTGCCGGCCTGCTTGAGCTGCTTGACGTTGGCGGTAATGGCCACCAGCATGTCGCGGTATGCCTTGAGCTGGGTGCGGTTGCCGGTCGGGCCATGGCCCGGAACGATCAGGGTCTTGTCGGTCGTCATTTGCAGCGCAGTGTCGATCGAGCGGATCATGGTCTCGACGTTGCCGCCGCCAGCGCCGTTGTCGATGAACGGGTAGTAGCCATTCCAGAAGTTGTCACCCAGCGCCAGCACGTCGGCCTTGGCAAAATACACCACCAGGTCGCCGTCGGTATGGCCGTCCTTCAGGGTGATGATCTTGACAGTTTCGCCGCCGAACTTCATGGTGCGGTTTTTCTTCAGAATCATTTCCGGCAAGCCGCCCTGTGGCAGCGGCTTGAACGTGTAGTTCCAGTATTCCACCCGCTCGCTGTGGCTCAGGTGCTTCAGCGTATTTTCATGGCCGATGATCGTGGCCCCGGCCTCGTGCATCCAGGCGTTGCCGTCGGTATGGTCCCAGTGCCAGTGCGTGTTGACCACGAATTTCAGCGGGCTCGGGCCGATGTTCTTCAGCGCTGCGATCAATTTATCCTTCGATACGCCGATCCCGGCATCGACGAGGAATTTGCCTTGCGGGCTGTCGAGCACGACGATGTTGCCGCCGGCGCCAGACAAGACACTGATGTGGCCGCGCAGCGTCTCGGCCTTGACGTCGGCTTTCGCCGTCGCGGCGTTGATGGTGACGACAGGGCTTTCGTCCGCGCGCGCGCCCAGCGGGAGCAGGGCGGCGGCGCCCACGGTAAGGGCCAGGAGGGCATGGGCCAGGCGGGTGCGCCGGATAGGGCTGGGTAACATGATTGCGTCCTTTGAAAAGGGAGGGCGGATTCGCCCTGGATGAACGCACAGCATGCAGTGATTGACGGCCTTGCACCATTGCACTTTGGACAGAGGCGCGTTGCGTTGGAAGGCGGCCAGGTGCGAACGGCCCTGGCCGCGGTGACGATCGCCGGCTGGCTGGCCGATCAGTGGGTGACGGCGCTGTTCACGCCCTTTTCGGCGTCGGCCTTGACGGCCGCATGGTCCTTGGCCGCATCGGCCTTGGCGTGCGCCTTTGCCTTCGACTTGGCCGACTGCTTGTGCGCTGCCGCGACCTTCGGTTCGGCCGGCGCGCCGCCGGTGGCGTCGTTCGTTTCGGCCTTGACGATCTTGCCCGCCGATTTGGCGCTGGCCTTGGTGACATCCTTCGCTTCCACGGCGGTGGCCTTGGTCACGGTGGCAGCTTGTTTGGCATCGGCCTTGATGGCGGTGCCGGCCGGCGCCTGGGCGAAAGCGGAACCGGCAACGAGGGTAACGAACAGCGTGGCGACAATCTTTTTCATGGCGAGGTCCTTGGGTGGTTGATCAGTTGTACTTCTGCAGTGGTACTTCTGAACCATTAACGGACGCCGCCGTGCGCCGGTTGACGCCTTTACATCTGGTAACACACGTCATCCTTTGACAAGCATTGCCACCGCCGTCCCCACCAGCACCAAGCAAAAACACAGGCGCAGTTTCACTGCCGGCAGCCGGTACGCCAGCGCCACGCCCCACGACACGCTGACGAGACCGCCCAGCGCGAGCGGGATGCCGACGTGCCAGTCGACATTGCCTTCGTGCGCATAGCTGAACAGGGCCGTCACCGACGCGGGAATCACCAGTGCCAGCGCGATGCCCTGCGCCTGCGTCTGGCGCATGCCGAACAGGCTGACCAGCGCCGGCACGCTGACCAGGCCGCCCCCGATCGTAAACAACCCCGACATCACGCCGCTGATGATGCCGACCACCGGCGTGAAGCGCTGCGGCCACAGCGCCTTGGGCGCCATGGCCGGGTGCGCGCGCAACTGCCAGAGAAAATAGGCCGCGAGCGCAATGAGGAAGACGGCAAACGCGCTGCGCAGCTGGCCGGACCCGATGCGCGAGGCAAAATGCGCTGCCAGCGCGGCCGCGGCGATCGACAGCACGATCATCCACGTCAGCGCGCGAAAGTCCACCGGCGTCCTCTGGTGGTAGCGCCAGAACCCGATCAAGACATTCGGCAGGATCATCACCAGCGCCGTGCCCTGCGCCAGGTGCTGGTCCATGCCGTACAGCGCACCCAGGATCGGGATGGCGATCAGGCCCCCGCCGATGCCGAGCAGGCCGCCGACGGCGCCGAGCAGCACGCCCAGGCCGAGGTTGATCGCAATTGTGAGGGCGAACACCGGCGTCAACTGCCGTCCGCCTTCACGTCAGGATAAGGGCTCTTGCCGCCGTCGGCGATGAACGTGTCGATGCGCGCCGTGAGCACCGGCAGCGGCACCGAGCCGAGTTGCAGCACGGTGTCGTGGAAGGCGCGGATATCGAACTTCGGCCCCAGTGCCGCTTCCGCCTTCTTGCGTGCTGCAATGATGGCCATCTCGCCCAGGTAGTACGACAGGGCCTGGCCCGGCCACGAGATGTAGCGGTCCACTTCGGTCTCGATCTCATGGTCGGACAGCGCCGTGTTGTCGTGCATGTACGCTTGCGCCTGCGCGCGCGTCCAGCCATTGGCATGTACGCCGGTGTCGACCACCAGGCGCGCCGCGCGCCAGGCCTGGTAGCTGAGCATGCCGAAGGTTTCGTACGGCGTGGCGTAGATGCCCATTTCGACGCCCAGGCGTTCGCAGTACAGCGCCCAGCCTTCGCCGTACGCCGAGATGTAAGCGCGCCGGAAGTGCGGCACGTTCTTTTGCTCGAGCGCGATCGGCACCTGGAACGCGTGGCCCGGCGCCGATTCGTGCAGCGTCAACGCGGGCAGGCTGTAGAGCGCGCGCGCCGGCAGGTTGTAGGTGTTGACCAGGTAGACGCCGGGGCCGCCGCGCGCGGCCGTGTAGAACGGGGCCTGGTCGTCCGGCACCGGGATGATGGCAAAGCGCTGGCGCGGCAGGTAGCCGAAATACTGGGCCGATTTGGCGTCGAACTTTTTCGCCGTCCACGCGGCGCGCATCAGCAATTCTTCCGGCGTCTTTGCATAGAACTGCGGATCGGTGCGCAAAAAGGCGAGGAAGGCCGGGAAGCTGCCTTTAAAGCCGGTCTGCGCAATCGTCGCATCCATCTCGGCGCGGATGCTGGCCATCTCGGACAAGCCGATCTGGTGGATCTGTTCGGGCGTCAGCGCCAGCGTCGTGAATTCGACGATCTTCGACTGGTAATACGCGGCGCCGTCCGGCAGGTCGATGGCGGCCAGCGTGGTGCGCGCCTTCGGCATGTACTCGGTGCGCATGAAGGCGAGCGCCTTCACGTACGCGGGCTGTACATGCTGCCTGATCGCGTCGCGTCCGCGCGCGCGCAGCGCTTCCTGCTGCGCGGCCGGAATCGTCGCGGGCATGGCCTTGAACGGGTCGAAAAAGACCGTGTCGTCCGGCTTGGCCGCTGTCGCGACGGCGACGAGCGCCACGTCGCGGCCTTTCAACGTCACCTGCGGCGGCGTGAAGCCGCGGGCGAGACCGGCGCGCATATTCGCCAGGTTTTCATCAAAATAGACGGGCAGGGCGTTCAACTGGGCGATGTAGCGTTCATAGCCTTCGATGTCGTTGAACGGTTTGCGCGCGATGTAATTGACGTCGGTCCAGAATGCGCTGTCGGCGTTGACCGGCATTTCGTATTCCTTGAAGCGCAGCGCGTCGACAAAGGCGGCGATCTGGGCGCGGTAGATGGCGTAGTCGACGCGCGCCGGCCTGGACAAGGTGGCCGGGTCGATCGCGTCGAGCGATTTGACGATCCCCTGCCAGTACGCCAGGTGTTTCAATTGCGTGGCGCTGTCTTCGTGCGGAAAGGCCGGCTTGGATGCGCGTGGCTTCGACTCGTCGCTGGCCAGGTCGTTGGCGATGCGCCACTGCCACTCCTGTTCGTACAGGGTCTTGAAACGCGCATCAGCCGCAGGCGCCGCGTGGACGGGCGCAAACAGGGTGGCGATGGCGAACGCGCCAGCCAGCATCAGGTGGACGGGCTTGTTCATCAGCGCACCGCCTTGCCGACTTGCTGGCCCGGCTTCCAGGTCGGCCTGGCCGCGCCGTTGGCGACGGCGTAGCCGAGGTTGAGGGTGAATTGCGCCTGCTGCACCATGCCCGACAAATCCCACTCCGGCCGGTATTCGTCACTGACCTGGTGGTAGTCCTTGTTGAACGCGACCATGCGCGCCTTCGCTGCGGCCGGCTCCTTTTCAAAATCGAAATAGCCGTCGCCGGAGAAGACCGCGGACCCGACGTTGAACGCCGGGATGCCCGCTTTGGCAAACTGAAAATGGTCGGCGCGGAAGTAGGCGCCGCCCAGGTCCGGCACGCTTGGCGCCAGGCGCAGGCCCATCGCTTTCGCCACTTCTCCGGACGTCGCATACAGCGAGCTGCGCTCGGACCCGGCCACGCCGATGGCGCGCGTGGTGCCGACGAAATTGAGCGAGTCGAGGTTCAGGTCGGCCACGGTTTGATCGAGGGGCCACAGCGGCGCGCGCACGTAGCCCAGCGCCCCCAGCAGGCCCTGTTCTTCGGCGCACGGCCACAGGAAAATCTGGGTGCGCCTGGCCGGATTGGCCACGGCCACCTGCGCCATCGCCAGCAGCGCGGCGACGCCGGACGCGTTGTCGATGGCGCCGTTCCAGATGTGGTCCGATTTGCCATTGCCCGGATCGATGCCCAGGTGGTCCCAGTGCGCCGAATAGATGACGGCTTCGTCTTTCAGTTTCGGGTCAAGGCCCGGCACGATGCCGGCCACATTGAATTCTTCGATCTTGCGCACGCGGCTGTCGACGCTGGCCCTCACCGTCGCGCTCAACGCCACCGGCTTGAAGCCACGCACCTCGGCTTGCGCGCGCAGCGTATCGAGGTCCTGCCCGGACGCGGCGAAGAGCGTACGCGCCATGTCTTCCGAGATCCAGCCCTGCAGCGCATTGCCCGGGCCGGCGATGTGAAACTGCTCGTGCGAAAAGCCATTGGCCGGCACCGACCATGGATAGGAGGCGGAGGCGGTCGTGTGGATCAGCAGGATGCCAGCCGCACCCTGGCGCACCGCTTCCTCGAATTTATAGGTCCAGCGGCCCGGGTAAGTGAGCGACTTGCCGCCAAAACGGTTCGGTTCTGCAGCAGTGGGTTGCGGGTCGTTGACCATCGCAATGATCAGCTTCCCCTTGACGTCGAGGCCGGCGAAATCGTTCCATTTGTCGTCAGGCGAATCGATCCCGTAGCCGACGAACACGACCGGCGCATCGAAGCGCGTGGCAGCCTGGCCGTTGCCGTTGGCGAACACCACGTCGGTACCGAGCCTGGGCGCCAGCGTCTTGCCGCCGACATTAAATTGCATGCTGCTCGTGGGCAGCGTACTTTGGCCCAGCATGTTGATGGCTTGCAGGTAGCTCTTGCCGTTGGCAGGGCGCAGGCCGATGGCTGCCGCTTGCGTTTCCAGGTAGCGCACGGCCAGGCTGCCGCCGCGCTGGCCAGTGCCGCGGCCTTCCATCAGGTCGTCGGCCAGGAACGCCAGGTGGGCGCGCAGCGGCGCCTCGGTGACGACTGGCAGGGCGGCGACAGCGCTGCCGGACAGGGCAGTCAATACGGCGAGGGCGGCGAAGCGGCGGGGAAAATGTGGTGGCATGTGGACAAAACTTTCTGAGTCGTAACGAATCATGATGTTAGCATTTGAATTGCAAATTAGACTTTGTTATTAGGGATATAATTAGTCAGTAAAAACATGTACCCACGGGTACATCAGACGCCTGCTTGCATGACAAACGTGACATTGACAGCCGCAATCGACACCACGATCAGCGGCTGCGCACAATCCTGAAATGATGACAAACGACGCCGCAATCGGTCATACGGACAGCATGGATCTCCTGTTGCAGCCGTGGCAGCAGATTGCGATCCAGCTCAGCCCCCTCATCGGAGAGAGCGGCTTTTGCGCTTTGTATGGCCGGGCCGTGCGCCTCGCGTCGAAGCATTTCCGCTGGCTGGCGCCGGTCCCTGGAAAAACCGCCGGCGCCTCGCTGGCAGGCCTGCGCGCCCAGCTGGCCGCGGCCGGACTGGCCGAGGCAACGGCCGCCAACGCCATTTTACTTGACACTTTTACCCATTTGCTCACCGGCCTGATCGGTGAGTCACTGACGATGCAGCTTCTCGATGCGGCGCCCGCCGGCGAGGGCAGCATGCCTGTACAGGAGCCGCAGCAATGAACGAAAAAGTCACCCTGGGAATGATGGACACAGGTGTTCCCGGACTCGATACCTTGCTGGGCGGGGGGCTCGGCGAGTTTTCGTTCAATCTCATCGCCGGCGCCCCCGGCAGTGGCAAGACCACGCTGGCGCACCAGATCATGTTCAACCTGGCCAATCCCGAGCGGCGCGCGCTGTTTTTCACCGTGCTGGGCGAGCCGCCGTTGAAAATGCTGCGCTTCCAGCAGCAGTACGCCTTTTTCGACCTGCCCAAGGTTGGCCCGGCGATCCGCTACATCAACCTGGCCGACGACCTGCGCCAGGGCGACTTCTCGGTAGTCCTGGAACGCATCATGGAAGAAGTCGAAGCGTTTTCACCCAGCCTGGTGTTCGTCGATTCGTTCCGCTCGGTGGTGCAGACCGCCAAACCCGGCCAGGAAGGCGTGGCCGAGCTGCAGTACTTCATCCAGGAACTGGGCACGCGCATGACCAGCTGGGAAGCGACCACCTTCCTGATCGGCGAATATGTGCAGGCCGAGACGGAAGCCAATCCGATCATGACGGTGGCCGATGGCGTCATCGCGCTGTCCCAGACCCACGAACTCAATTCCGTCGTGCGC
>Ga0247814_10001711_pt1 | contig 12682 bp, 9 predicted proteins | sample UWRJL179409R1_FD_179947 | JGI IMG/M metagenome (GOLD analysis project Ga0247814, IMG submission 179947) | Plant litter microbial communities from Arlington Agricultural Research Station in Wisconsin, United States - UWRJ-L179-409R-1 | ecosystem: Environmental > Terrestrial > Plant litter >...
AAATCTGACAAAGATGACTTCCAGGACCAGCCTACAGGCGAAGAGGATGCTGTTGAAGCAACTCCTGCTCCTGCCGCTCCGGTTGCTGCTGCTGTAGAGGCTCCGGCTGCTACAGAAGCTCCGGCTACTGAAGAATAAAGATAACATTACATTAAAGCCGTTGTGCCGGGTGATGTTTACTTTTGTGGCATTATCTACATAACGGCTTTACTTTTTTAAACAAATTAAATAAAATACAACTTAAGATGGCAAATATTACTGCTGCAGACGTAAATAAATTAAGGACCATTACCGGTGCCGGTATGATGGACTGTAAAAAAGCACTTGTTGAAGCCGAAGGCGATTTTGACAAAGCTATTGAAAACCTACGTAAAAAAGGACAAAAAGTAGCTGCTAACAGGGCAGACCGCGAATCTTCTGAAGGTGCGGTTCTTGCTGTTGTTAACGCTGACAAAACCGAAGGTGTTGTAATCTCTGTTAACTGTGAGACTGACTTTGTTGCTAAAAACGAATCTTACGTTAAACTTGCTACAGATATTGCTAACCTTGCTCTTAACTTTAAAACTAAAGAAGAACTTCTTGCTGCTGATTACAACGGTATCACTGTAGAAGAGAAACTTATTGAGCAAACAGGCGTTATTGGCGAGAAAATAGAAATTGGTGCTTTTGAAAGACTTGAAGGCGCTTTTGTTGGTTCTTATATTCACGCAGGTAACAGGATCGCTACACTTGTAGCTCTTTCTGCTAACGTAGATGGCGCTGAAGAAGCTTCACGTAACGTTGCTATGCAGGCTGCTGCAATGGCTCCTATAGCTCTTAACGAAGAAGGTGTAGACTCTGCTGTTATTGAAAAAGAAATAGAAATTGCTAAAGATTTACTTCGTCAGGAAGGCAAACCGGAAGCAATGCTTGATAATATTGCTAAAGGTAAACTGGGCCGTTTCTTTAAAGACAACACCCTTGTTAACCAGGATTATATTAAAGACGGTAAACTTAGCGTAAGCGAGTACATTAAATCAGTAGATTCTGGTTTAACTGTTACAGGCTTTAAAAGGGTTGCTCTTGCATAAGTAAACGCAAACACAAATATATTAAGCCCCGGATCTTTTAGATTTGGGGCTTTTTGTTTTACTACAATTTATCGTAATATTTGCAGGCATTACCAATAGCTATACTTTTATGATTATTTGTAAGCTCTTTACGTAGCACATACTTCTTACTGAAGTTAGCATTTGATTTACCTTTTCTGATTAATGTATTACCATCTATTACAAAAACTTCTGATACTTTGGCAACATTTGCAGTAGCATAATCTGTAAAGCCTCTTTTGGGCTGTTTAAAGTAACAGCTTACAACAATCTCACGCTTGCCCTTATACTCATAGCGATAAGAACTATAATTGTTGAGCCAATGGGTTACATTATCGTTTTTTAATGTATCCTCGACTGCCTTAAACGTAAAGCTTTCCGACACCTGCACCGTTAGGTTACGGTTTAACTTTAATAAAGTTATTGTTATTTCACTTTTATAATTAGCATCAGGCGAATACAGAGTATCGGCTGCAAGGTATAAGCCATCACTATTTATAAAAGGCTCTGTGTTAGCTATAGTATTATTTTTAGGCATGAGATTCTTCATATACCTGTTTCAATAATTAATTATTGATTCTCATGCCTATTCAAAACCGGGAAAATCTTCTTCATAATTATCGTTATCCTTCCCGAAGGTTGCCCTGTATTTACCGGCATTTATAGTGGCATCTATCATGGCTTTTTTATACTCTTCAAGTTTATCATTCCCCATAAGCTGCTTGTTACCTGCTTTTTTATATGCTGCCGGATTAATCCTGTTGCCATTATTTATAAACGCAATGGCAACCAGTTTTTCGCGGTTAGCACCGTAAGTTTCCGCTGCTATTTTCCTGACCTTATAAAAGTAAAAGCTAATTGTATGGCCCTCAAAAAGCGCTGTCTGCTTTTCTAAAAAAGTAATTGTAACTTTTTTTACATCGATATTGCTTACTTCTATTAAAGCTGATTTTGCAAGCTGCTCATCAGTAATATCTTTAAGCATATCTGTTTTATTCATCTCTGTAAGCAGCTTTTGTACTTGAAACAGGGTTTTAGGATCTGCTAACAATTTGCTTATTTCTTCATCATTCGCGTTCCCGCTTTTAATATCTAATGTTGCCAGCTCAAGGTTGGTATCATCCTGGTCTAACGCTTTTATTGCGTTAAACACTTTAGCTACATCACTGTCGTTTTTAAACGGATACAAAAGCTCCATGTAATTTATAAGGTATTCGTTGCCATACATACGCCCACGGCTGTAATCTTCCTGCCCCGATTCGGCGCTTACCTTGCGGCTTTTGGCGCGCTTAATTTCCAGGCGGGCATTGGTAAGCAGCATCTTTTTATAGCTTTTAAGCTTTCCGGGCTTAATAGCTTTTTTTTCTAACAGCCTCGCGGTAAAGTCTACAATAGGTTCATGATATTCAGGCACGCTGTAATATTGTAGGACATCAGGAAACAAGAGGGCGCTATGGCCTGAATCCTCAGCAAAGCTGCTAAACAGGTCAGCCTCATCATAACTATTGCCGGATACCGGAAGGTCATACTCCAATAGTTCTTTTATCTTCTTGTATACGGCATCTGATTTAAAATTGGTGAGCGCCCTCAAAACCGCAAACTGTATTATGGTATTACTATCTTCGCGCTTGTACTGTTGTTCAAAAAAAGGTATTACGGCAGGGTCTTTAAGCATGCCAAGTTTGGCATATAAATCGGTTAGTGTACCGGTTTCCTCTGCAGTAAAATCAAAACTGCTAATAAAACCCTGTAAAACCACACGGTCATCCTTAGTAATCTTAAGCTGGTTTAAAGATTGCAATGCACTATAGCGAATACTGTCGTGCTCACTGCGGGCATCATCTATAAATAATTGCAGGCGGTTAGCAGGCAATTTTACAGCTTTTGGGTTATCCAGTGGTTTAAACGATGTAAACAGTTTTTCTATAGCCGGGTCATCTCCCTTATAATCTTTATCTACAAGGGTGCTCACCAAATAACTAATGCCTTCATGATATATTGCTTTAAATTTTATGCCCTGTACACTATTATCGGCAACAGCCACACCCTCAAAAGTATCTAAACCATTCAAATGTGTTTTTACCTCATTAATGATCTTTATTTTAGGCGTCTTTTTATTGAGTATCTTATCCCATAATAGCGACGATCCCGACCCTGAATAATCTTCATAAACGTCTGCTTCCAGCGCTGTTACCATTAAATCATCATTGTAATTATTAGCTGTAGCAGTAGCATCGGTATCTTCCCTTGTAATGTGTTTTTTAAAATCTCCCCATAACGAATCGATACTTACAATAGAGCGATACCTGTGGTAATTATGGTAAAATACACTTACCTCCTGCCCCGATGGTAATGTAAACTGACGTGTATCATAACTGTCTTTAAAAACATTTACTTTTTCTTCTTCGTCAAATCCATCAAAAAGATCATTGTTCTTTTCAAAATCCAGCTTTTCATTAACAACTTTCGGTATCATGATACTGTAATGTGCGGTGGTATCGGTAAAAATCCTGTATGCTGCCTTATCTATAGCAGGTGTAAAAGCAAACGACGTAAAGAACTTTTCCTTTTCATTATCTGTTGCACCTACCGTACCTAACAGGTAATATTTAACGCCCTTAATTGCCGATTTAAGCTGTATTTTTTTATTCCCAATCTTTGAAGCCGAAGTAAATATCGCCTTGTCAACCAATAACTTTGTCTGCGTAGAATCGATATCAAACTGGTTATAAAATTCATAATGAATCCGTTTTAATTCAAAAGCGGTGTCTTCGAGGGTTTCATTATCCGTAAGGGTTTTCTCCAAAATAAAATAAGCCGCTTTGTCTGCTGGGTCATAAGCATATACAGCAGCATCCTGTACCGTTTTTGCCTTTTCGTTCTCTCCGTAAACAGTACGGTAACCGGGCAATTGCGCTGTAAACCCTCCTTTGGCAGGAGTGTATTGTGCCCAGGGCTGTGCAACGGGTTTTACGGTTATATTAGCAAATACTTCATTTTCAAACTGCTGTACATAGTTTTTTTCTCCTGCCATGCTTACGGCAATAACTTCAAGCGGAGATACATAGTAACGGTAATGCTGCAAATTGCCGGTTTTAGTTACATTCTTAATATCATAAACCGTATAACCGTCCTGTACATATTGTTTTTTAGACGTTATTTTTCCGGGAATGTTCTCATAAAAAAGGCTGTCGAGCGTGCGATGGTCAAACGTTTTGTTGTTCTTATTCAGGAAATCTTTCAACAGCAGCCGTTTTACATTTATGTACCCTCCGTTTGCAAGATCGGGCGACTGTACATTTTGCAGGTTCTCTATCACGGCACCGCTAAACAAGGGTAACGAAATAACACCGTCTGCCGTGGTATATCTTGTAAAAGAGGGTTTTATAAAATACGTTTCAATACGCTCTTTGCTTGCTTTGCCGGCATCTGTATAACTGTCTTTTACAGGCTTCACGGTATAGCCTTTGCTCCTTAGCATTTCTATAATACCATTTTTACCGGGAAGGTGTGCAGCGCCCACTGCGGCAAAGAGGCTGCCTGTTTTAGCAAGCGAATCTATAGAATGCACCATAACCTCATTACGGTCGTACAGCAGGGTTTTAAGGTAAGCGGGAGGCGATGCCAGTGTTGTAAGCGAATCGAGCATATCAAGGTCTTTATCCCTGTAATAGTTCATAAGCGCCTCTTCATAACCGGTGTTCTTTAATATTTTTTGCAGTGCGGCAATATTTTCTTCACGGGGTTTCATTGCCCTGTAATCAATATTCATAATATTTAAGAGCGAAGTTTTAGTATCTTCCAGGCCTACAGTTTTCTTTTTGTATTTGCGGCCGGTACGGTAAATAAACATATCCAGGTAGGTTTCCTCCTGGTATTCTTTCTGGGTTTCATTAGTACGGAAAAGCAGGTTGTTTATAGTAAAATTACCCGTACGGAAAAGCGGATACAAATTTTCTTTGGTTGCCGGCTCTATATAAAACCCTGTATAAAAAGCCCCGGTGCGGTTATACCTGCCGCCCCCGCTGCCCATAAGGCCCATAAGGTCTATCCAGGTGCTGGGCTCGCTCTCGTTAGCTACTATATCGGCAGCCAGGAGGCGGTTATAAAAAGCATCAGAAAGGTGGTAAGAAACCTTGTCGCTTACATGCATAGAGCCATACAGGTACGAGCTTTTTTTAAGGCCATTGCCCGATACTTCCCACAGCAGGCCCTGGTATTTTTTTTCCTGGGCTGTAAGGCAGCTGCCTGCAAGCAAAAGGAGCAGCAGTAATTTTTTTAGGATGCGCATAACATTTTGTGTATATACCAAATATAAATTATTCTTTTGGGATACAGCATTGTTGTGTACATTTATTAAAGTAGCAGCAGGCATAATACTCCCGTATATACTAACGTAAACAGGGCATTAAATGTTTTAGAAAATGTTATTTCTCCTGAATGTATTTTTCTATAAGCCCGTGGCCAAGGTAAATAACAGGCGTCATGGCTATGGCTATAACAAGCTTAACAGCATAGCTTACCAAGGCAGATGCTATGTAGGTATTAAAATCTATCTTGCCAGTGGCATAAAAGGCAATACCCCAAACAATAAACGTATCGAAAAATTGCGATATAACCGTAGAGCCCGTACTGCGCAGCCATATCATTTTTGCTCCTGTTTTATTGCGAAGGAAATGAAAAATACTAACATCGATAATTTGCGATGCTATAAAGGCAACAATACTGCCCACAATTATCCAGAGGCTTTGCCCAAATACAGCGCTAAATTGGGCATCGGTAACAAAGTCTTTACCTTTTACTGCCGGTATTTTTAATGCAATGAGCAATATTACAAAGCAATACGTAATAAGTGCAGCGGTAATAAAAGAAAGCTTATGCACCCCCTTTTGCCCAAAATATTCATTTATCAAATCGGTCGTTATAAAAACCACTGGCCATAGCAACACACTTATACTCATAATATACGGGCCTATATAAATAAGCTTGCCACCGGTTAATTCGGCAATAACGGCATTGGTTATAAAAATTCCGGCAAGTATAAGATACAGCGTGCTTTTACGGGTTTCGAACATAATAATGGGGTAAAAAACAAAGGTAAGGGAAAATTGTTTTTAGGTTTATTGTAACCGGTTTATTATTGATTCAATTCTCAATTTTATGTTTTGTTTATACCTGCACCACTACAAAACATTTACACAGTATCTTAGTATTCGCACAGCGACAAAAATATAAAATAATCTTTACATCCCTTAAAATTTACAGGGTCATGAGCTATATTTGCATAACTACTAAAAACTACCGTCATGAAAATAGGGGTTCCAAAGGAAATCAAAAATAATGAGAGCCGGGTAAGCCTTGTGCCCGGTGGTGTTTTCGAGCTTGTAAATTCGGGCCATGAGGTCTTTGTACAGGAGGGTGCCGGCGAAGGCAGCGGCTTTTTTGATGAAGACTACCGGGAAGCCGGGGCTATACTGCTCCCCTCTATAGAAGCTGTATATGCTATGGCCGAGATGATCGTTAAGGTTAAAGAACCCACCCCTTTAGAATACCCGCTTATTAAACGCAACCAGGTGTTGTTTACTTACTTTCATTTTGCATCGAGCTTAGACCTTACCCATGCCATGATAAAAAGCAAAGCTATTTGTATTGCTTACGAAACCGTACGCGATGCCGATGGCACCCTGCCGCTCCTTACACCCATGAGCGAAGTAGCCGGGCGCATGGCCATACAACAGGGCGCAAAATATCTTGAAAAACCCATAAAAGGCAGAGGCGTACTTTTAGGCGGTGTACCGGGTGTGCCACCTGGGCGTGTACTTATTCTTGGTGCAGGTGTAGTAGGTGTACAAGCTGCAAAAATGGCGGCAGGCTTAGGTGCCCACGTTACCGTATTAGATATTAATATGAAACGCCTGCGCTATATTAATGATGTTATGCCACCCCATGTAGTAACCGAGTTTAGTAGTGTATACAACATAAAAAAGCACATTAAAAACCACGACCTGATTATTGGCGCCGTTTTAATACCCGGTGCTAAAGCGCCACGGTTAATTACCCGCGCCATGCTTAAAGATATGCGCCCGGGTACCGTACTGGTAGATGTTGCAGTAGACCAGGGCGGCTGTTTTGAAACCACGCGCCCCACTACTCACGAAAACCCTACCTATATTATTAACGATATTGTGCACTATTGTGTGGCTAATATGCCTGGGGCCGTACCCTACACCTCTACACTCGCATTAACAAACGTTACACTGCCGTATGTTTTAAAACTGGCAAACCTGGGCTGGCAAACAGCCTGTAATGAATATCCCGACCTGCATAGCGGACTTAATATTGTAAAAGGCGAGGTAATGGTTGATGAAATAACCAATGCCTTTGAATCGTTAGTTTAAGGGCAAACTTAGTTGCAAAAAACCTGCATTGCAAAAAAAGAAGCCACAACCGCTAAATGCAATCTTTGAAACATAAAAAAAACCGTAAAGCAATGCTTTACGGTTTTTTTATAGCTCTTATTCAGCATGCATAAGCATCCTGAAATCTGAAATCCAAAATTTTGAACTAATTAAAAAGGAAGGTCGTCGTGGTCTTCTTCTTTATAATTAGTAGCCGGCTCGAAGGCAGATGCCGGAGCCTGCTGGAAATTTTGCTGTGGTGCCTGCTGGTAACCACCACCTTGTTGTGGCTGCTGAGGCTGGTACTGTGGTTGTTGCTGGTAACCGCCCTGTTGTGGAGCATCACCTGCTTTTTCTATTCTCCAGCCCTGTATAGAGTTAAAGTATTTTGTTTCTCCCTGTGGGTTAACCCATTCCCTGCCCCTTAAGTTTATGGAAACTTTTACAGGCTCACCCACGCGGTAGTTGTTTAACAGGTCGCATTTGTCCTGTGTAAACTCTATCATAATGTGCTGCGGGTACTGCTCATCGGTAGTAACTACCAATTCTCTCTTCCTAAAACCATTTGCTCCAAAAGCTTTGGTTTCATCAATCATCTTAACTCTTCCTGAAACTTCCATAATCTGTTTGTTATTTATATTTTCTACCAATTAGCGGTAGCGATCGTTACACGTTTACTTAAAAATTCTTTTTGGCGAGCAGTACTTTCCAGGCATCTGCTACACGGTTCTCATCCAGGTATTGCTTGGCTTTTGCAAGTTTTGTACCCTCATCATCAGCACTTAAAACCCCTTTAACCTCAAAACTCTCTTTTACAAATATATCAATTTCTTCGGTAGTAGGCAATGTTTCTGTGTTACCAAGTTTGCCCAGGTCGTTACCATTAAATATTTTACTTTCCTTTACAAACTTAGGTATCACATCTACCCCCACGCCCAGTGTTGTTAGGGGCTTTTCTACCTCAAACAACCCATCTGAAGATCGCGAATACCAGTTTCCGCCAAGGCGCGCTACCAGGTCTATTTTATGCTGGTCTATATTACCGTCATCATCCAGTATACTTTCGTCTATATGCATTTTTAGCACTTCGCACAATATAAGGTTACCGGCGCCGCCCTCTGCCCCCATGGGTATAATATCGTTAACGCGGCATTCAAACTGCACAGGTGCTTCTTTTACCCTAAAAGGTTTTACAATATCGCTTGGCAGCATAGTAAAGCCGGCTTTCTCAAATTCATTCACACCTAAGCCATACTCTGTACTGCTTAAAGAGGTTTGCTGCACCATAGCATAATTAACCACATTAATAACCACTTCTCGGTTAAGGTCGGCGTTTAGGAGCGTGTGTTTTACCGTATTATCGCGCACCCTTCGCGAAGGCGAAAAAATAAGGATGGGCGGGTTACTGCTAAACAGGTTAAAAAAGCTAAATGGCGAGAGGTTAGGCACCCCGTTACCATCTATAGTACTGGCAAGGGCTATAGGGCGCGGGCCCACAGCACTTTGCAGGTAGCCATGCAATTTTGGGGTGGATAATTCTTTAGGGTCTATAGTAAGCATGTGTGCTTTTTTAAGTACAAAGATACTTTTATACCTAATGCCATACTGCAATGTTAATAAAATAAAACACCCATTTTTGCGTTATTACAACCCACACCCTGCTGCCGTAAAACTTTTAGTATCTTTAAGCCTCAAATAACAGTGTATGCAAATTACAGATAAAAGGAGCGTTGCCCGTTGGGTTATTATTGCTGCTTCGTTTTTAATAGTGGTCTTTATTTTATGGAATACGTATTACCTTTTTCAGATCTTTAAAGCCGAAGAAGACAATAAGATGAAACTTTGGGTAAGCGCTACAGAGACCATAGCCACCGCCTCTATAGACAGCAAAGAGCTGGAACTCCCCCAAAAAATTAGTGATAACAACACTACAATACCCATTATTTTAGCCGATGGCGACGGGCATATTACAAGCTGGAAGAATATAGACGATAAAGTAATGAAAGATTCTATACAGGCTTATAAACGCCTCGGAGAATTTAAATCGGCTAATACACCCCTTACTTTTGAATATTTGCCCGGCGAATTTCAATATGTATACTATGGCAACTCTACCCTGCTTAATGTATTAAAATATTACCCCTTTGCACTGGTACTCATTATTGTGCTTTTTAGCACGGTTATTTACAACTTTTACCGCGCTACAAAAATGGGTGCGCAAAACAGGCTATGGGCCGGAATGGCTAAAGAAACCGCACACCAGATAGGCACACCACTATCGTCACTCTTAGGATGGATAGAAATAATGCGTGCAGATGACGTAGACCCTGTTACTATTACAGAGGTTGAAAAGGATGTGGCACGGCTGCAAACTATTGCTGAGCGTTTCTCTAAAATAGGGAGCGAACCGGTACTGGAGCAACTTGATATTGTGGCAGAGACCGAGCGTTCATTTCAGTATCTAAAGGCAAGGGCATCTAAACAGGTAGCGTTTACCTTTACCGCACCTAACCATACCATACCCGTACTGCTTAACCCCGAACTGCACAGCTGGACCATAGAAAATTTGGTAAAAAATGCCATTGATGCCATGAAAGGCAAAGGCAGGCTGGAAGTTATTATAGAGGAAACCGACCGTTTTGTGAAAATAAAAGTAAGCGACAGCGGCAAAGGAATCCCTAAAGCACAATTTAGAAAAGTATTTGAGCCGGGATTTACTACAAAAAGACGCGGTTGGGGGCTTGGCCTCTCGCTTACCCGCCGTATTGTAGAAGAATACCACAAAGGCAAAATAAAGGTATTAAACTCGGAGGTTGGTAAAGGCACTACTATGCAGGCCAGTTTTAAAAGGGTATAAAAAAAGCGGGAAATTGCTCCCGCTTTTTTTACACCTCAGTATCTGCTTACGGATTACTGGTGTAAACCTCTATAGTTTTAGGATTGCTGTTTACCCTTTCTAACTGCAATGTGTTCGCATTAAGCTGCACAGCAGTATACGTAGTGGTAGAACCGCCTATAGCCGTTACAATTGTAGTAATACCTGCAGCCTCGGCCACTGTATATGTACCATTAGTTACAACAGCCTCTGTTTGGCAGTCTGTAATATCGCTTCTTCTTAAAGCGCCATTTGCAAGAAATTCTGTAAAATCTTTACCACAGGCAGCCGAAGGATTTCCTTCATAAGGAACGGTTTGCCCGGAAACTACATAAGACACATTATACCATCTTTTATTAAGGTTTGTAAGGTTTACCGCAGGCTCAGATTTATCATCATCACCGGAACATGAAACAAAGCAAAAAATTGCAAAGCTTAATCCTATTAGCTTTTTCATAGCATTTTAATTATAAGTTAATTCCTGCAATGATATAAAAATTATTACAACAATCTACATGTGTTAACAATCTGTAAGTACATTTTTAGCATAAAAAAAGCAGGCTTTTTTAAATGTCCTGCTTTTTTATTATTACAAAAAAAATTATTTCTTAATGATCTTTTGTGTAGAAGTGCCGCCTTCTGCAATTACTTTTAATATATAAACACCGTTAGCAAGGCTGCCCAGGTTTGCCTGAACTTCTTTACCACTATAGGCATTACTAAACACCTGCCTGCCATTTATATCTGTAATAACAAGGTTTAGCACAGCACTGCTTGATGTAACGGTAAGAACATCGGTAACCGGGTTAGGGTAAGCCGTAACCGCTAAGCTCTTAGACGGTTTATTTTCTGAAAGCACTGTTACTACAGTTACCGCATAATCTTCTATTTGCCCATACACAGGAGCTGTACATGCATTTACTGCAAAGTTTGAAAAATCAGTAATAACACGCATTCTTAAAGGCACATTCCTAATGCTGTTTGCAGGCGGACGCACATCTGCGGTAGTAGTACTGTTTGCTGCCACACGCGACTGGTTTAAAACAAGCTCATCGGTTTCATTAAATACCCCATCATTATTATAATCTACATACACTTTCATGTTTTGGGTATTAATGCCCACACTTACGCTTAAAGTGGTGTTGGCATTATATAGTATTGATGTAGAAACGCCATAAGAAAGACAATCTAAACTGGTGTAATCAATATAATAGTCAGAGCCATCTCCCAGCCTGCCACCGGAAGGATTATTTATATTACCAAATGTTACAAGCCTGGGGCCAATAGCATAATTAGCAGCAAGCACCCCTGCTGAATATGGGTTACAGGCCTGCATTAGTTGTAAATTATCCTGGCTGCCACCCGGCTCTAATGTACCTTTAGAGTTAAGCAGCGATTGCCTGAACTGCACTACCTGCGCAATTGCCCTTTCGGACTGGCCCTGGGTAAACCTGTTAGTAGTAGCGCTATAGTTCATTATATTATATTGCTCCCCGTTATACGTAGTTTGCGAACAAATATTATATGCAGTATTATTAGGCGAAGGGTATATGCCAAGAAGGCTTTGCACCGGTGCAGTATCGCACACCATATCATTATCTAAGGTACAATCGTTATTTACAGGACATTGGCCACCGCTACTGCTTGCTCCGTCAAAAACATGTTTTAACCCTATGGCATGGCCTATTTCATGCGCTAATGTAGTATTCGTGCCACTCACAACAGATGCTCTCATAAAAGCGCCGTCTACTGCCGCAGTACTGCCTGCATAATATGCAAAGCCCGCTATGCTGCTGCCATTATCTATAGTATTAACAATGTACATATTGTAAAAATAATCGGCAGGCCACCTGGTTAAAGCTTTTATCTGGTCTTGGGTAGCACCACCGGTAAGGTTGCGCATTAGCCCATTTTGTGCATATCCTGTAATGGTACTACCATTAACACGTACAATACCGTTGGTAGCATTGCAATCGGGGTTACGGCGCGCAAGCACCAGCCTGACAGGGATTACTTCAGAATTTGTATAACCGCTTGCCGTAGCGGCAAAAACATTATTGGTAAAATTGATCCAGTTATTTATTTGCTGGTCTGTAGGGTTATAGGGCGTACCCACAGCACCACCCGTATGCACTACATGGACCACTACAGGTATTTCGTAAACGCCGTTTACAACAGTACGTTGCTGGTATGCAGCCCCGCTTTTTATCTCATCAGACAATTGGCGGTTAAAAGCATTAATTTCTTCGGCTACTTCAGGATGTTCCAATAAGTACTGGCGGTTAACATCTTCTGAGGCACAAAAATCTGTTTGGGAATAC
>Ga0247814_10001715_pt1 | contig 12672 bp, 12 predicted proteins | sample UWRJL179409R1_FD_179947 | JGI IMG/M metagenome (GOLD analysis project Ga0247814, IMG submission 179947) | Plant litter microbial communities from Arlington Agricultural Research Station in Wisconsin, United States - UWRJ-L179-409R-1 | ecosystem: Environmental > Terrestrial > Plant litter >...
GGCCTTGCAGGCAGTGGGTTATGATATTATCCTTGACCAGGAGAATGGCAGGGAACAGCAGGCGAATGTACAACAAAAAAGCTATCAGGCGTTAAAAACACGAACCATCCTGGCGGGGTCGCTTACCCTGCCTGTGGTAATAATCGGGATGTTTCTAATGGATATTCCTTATGCCAATTATATCATGCTGGTATGTACTACGCCGGTATTGTTTGTATTTGGCAAAAACTTCTTTATCAACGCTGTAAAACAAGCCAGGCATGGGCTGGCCAATATGGACAGCCTTGTTGCACTAAGTACTGGTATTTCTTATATCTTCAGCGTATTTAATACATTTTATCCGCAATTCTGGTTTAACAGGGGTATCCATCCGCATGTCTATTATGAAGCTGCGGCTGTGGTGATTGTATTTATCATGCTGGGAAAACTTCTGGAAGAAAACGCGAAATCAAACACCTCTTCTGCCATCAAAAAACTGATAGGACTGCAGCCTAAAACAGTAATGCTGATTGCTAATGGAATTGAAAAGGAGATTCCTGTGTCTGAAGTGAAAACCGGTGATCTGCTGCGTATGAGGCCCGGGGATAAAGTAGCTGTTGATGGCAGGGTACTGGAAGGCAGTTCATATATCGATGAAAGCATGATTAGCGGGGAACCTGTAGCTGTACTTAAAGCAGCAGGTGCAGCTGTATTTGCAGGGACCATTAACCAGAAAGGAAGTTTTACTTTTACTGCAGAAAAGGTAGGTGGCGAAACTTTGCTGGCGCAGATCATCAAACAGGTGCAGGAAGCACAGGGTTCTAAGGCACCGGTGCAGCATCTGGTGGATAAAATTGCGGGTATCTTTGTACCCTTGGTGCTGTTTATTGCAGTGGCTACATTAGGATTGTGGTTACTATTAGGCGGTGAAGATAAATTAGGTCAGGGTTTGATGGCAATTGTAACCGTACTGGTGATTGCCTGTCCTTGCGCGCTTGGCCTGGCTACCCCAACCGCAATCATGGTGGGGATTGGAAAGGGCGCAGAAAATGGTATTCTGATCAGAGATGCACAAGCGCTGGAAGGGGGCTATAAAACGGATACTATTGTTCTTGATAAAACAGGAACGCTTACCTATGGTAAACCTGTGGTTACCCATATGGCCTGGGCAGAAGGCACAGCAGGGATGCAGCAGGAACTGCTGGGTATCCTGCTGGCGATGGAACAGCAATCGGAACACCCACTGGCCGTATCGCTGGTAAATTATATACAAGACTTAACTGTTAAAGCGGTTACAGTAACTGGTTTTAAAAGTACTACTGGCATTGGTGTAAGTGCTGCGGTGAATGGGGAAATATATCTGGCGGGGAGCCATAAAGTACTTTCGGCTGGCCTGGTTGTTCCAAAAAACCTGGAAAATGCTGTTGCCAGATCACAGCAGGAAGCAGAAACGGTGATTTATTATACCAGGGGAGAGATGCTGCTTGCTGTTTTTGGGATCGCTGATCAGGTGAAGGAAGGGTCGGCAGAAGCGATAAAACAGATGCAGGACCTGGGCTTAACTGTGTATATGCTGACCGGCGATAATGCCTATACAGCTGCGGCAGTTGCGGCAAAGCTGGGTGTTACAAATTATCAGGCTGATATGCTGCCAACTGAAAAAGCAGACTTTATCAGGGAACTGCAACACAAAGGTAAGGTAGTAGCGATGGTGGGCGACGGGATTAATGATAGCCAGGCTCTTGCCCAGGCTGATCTTTCTATTGCGATGGGTGCAGGTGCAGACATTGCGATTGATGTAGCAAAGATTACCCTGATGTCGTCTGACCTGAGACAGGTGCCCAAAGCATTAAAACTTTCAAAGCTAACTGTAAAAACTATCCGGCAGAATTTGTTCTGGGCCTTTATCTATAATTTGATTGGCATACCTTTGGCGGCAGGTATATTATATCCGCTTAACGGGTTTTTGCTGAATCCGATGATTGCAGGGGCTGCAATGGCTTTAAGTTCGGTGTCGGTAGTGACAAATAGCTTGCGGTTGAAGATGGCCGTGCTGGATAAATAACTTAGGAAGGTAAATAAATCACCTGTAAAAATTAAACAGAAATGGAAACTTTAAAATTCAAAACAAATATTAAATGCGGTGGATGTATTGCCACCGTAACCCCGCATCTGGATGCCCTACAAGGTGTAGAGCAGTGGGAAGTTGATACCAATGGAGCAGATAAAGTGCTGACGATAAAGGGCGAAGATGGGTCATTACCGGAAAAGGTAGTAAGTGCGCTTGAGAAAGCCGGCTTTAAAGCAGAGCTGATCTGATGATGGTCTTGTATGTAAAAAATATGGTGTGCGACCGCTGTATCCTTATTGTGAAGCAGCAACTGGAAAACCTGGGTTTTACGAGCAGCGAAATCTTACTGGGTAAAGTTGTAATTACGCCAGACCCGCTGCCGGCACAGCTTCAGGATATTGGTGGCGCATTCCGTGTGCTGGGTTTTGAACTGATAGACAAGGAAAAAGACCAGCTGGTAGAGCAAATTAAAACCCAGGTGATTGAGCTGGTACATTATTCTGACCTGTCTGAATTGAGACAGAGCCTGATGAATGTGATCGCTGCAAAGATGAAAAAAGAGTATACCTACCTGAGCAGGTTGTTTTCTGATGAGGAAGGAATTACGATAGAGAAATACATCATCCAGCAGAAAGTCGAAAAAGTGAAAGAACTGCTGGAATACGGGGAACTCAACCTAAACGAGATTGCGGTAAAAATGGGTTATAGCAGCAGTGCACATTTGTCTACACAGTTTAAAACCGTAACCGGCATGCCACCGAGCAGGTACAAGACTCATCCGGCAGGAAACAGAAAACCGCTGGACAGGTTAAGCTGATTTGATAAATTTTATTTACCTTTTTGCCATTATCAGTTTATACTCAATATATACTCATCAATGGATATCAATAAAATAAGAGCAGACACCAAAGGTTGTTCAGATAAAATATTTTTAAATAGCGCAGGCTCTTCGCTGGTACCTGCAGCGGTAACAGCGCAGATGATATCGTACCTGGAGGAAGAGGCACTGACCGGCGGGTATGCACTAGCCAATAAGTTTACTGCAGAGATACAGGAGTTTTATACCCAGGCAGCAATCTTATTGAACTGCCGTCCGCAGAATATTGCATTCACTACCAGCGCTACCGACGCTTATGCTAAAGCAATTTCTTCGGTTCCGTTTAAGGCTGGTGATGTAATCCTGACAACAGACGATGATTATATATCCAACCAGCTTTCCTTTTTATCACTGAAAGAGCATTACGGAATCGACATAGTGAGGGGCAGTAATGCTGCAGACGGAAGCCTTGACCTGGCGGCATTTGAAGAACTGGTAAAACAGCATCAGCCGAGATTAATTGCACTTACCCATATCCCTACCAGTTCTGGCCTGGTACAGCCTGCAGAAGAAGTGGGGGAGATTTGCCGTAAATACGATATTTTATATTTACTGGACGCCTGCCAGTCGGTAGGACAGTTGGTTGTAGACGTGCAAAAAATAGGCTGCGACTTCCTTACGGCAACCGGCAGGAAGTTTTTACGCGGCCCCCGCGGAACGGGTTTTTTATATGTATCTGACCGGGTGCTGCAAACAGAGATGGTACCATTGATTTTTGATATGCAGGCAGCAAAATGGACTGGCTTTGATAGTTATGCGCTTGTTGCTACTGCTGCACGTTTTGAATTTTGGGAAGCATCTGTTGCAGGTAAACTTGGGCTGGCAACTGCACTGCAGTATGCAAATAGTGTAAGTATTGCTGCTATCGAAGCGTATAATGCTGGTTTGATGAAGCAATTCCGGGCAATGCTGCAGGAGGTTCCGGGGCTGCAGTTGCATGATAAAGGACGCAGGTTAAGTAACATCCTGACTTTTACTATAGCTAACAGGACCATAGAAGAACTCACTGCATTGCTAAATCAGCATGAGGTGTATTATTCAATAAGCTTTAAAGACTTTGCACTGATCGATTTTACAAAGAAAAACCTGGACCGTGCTATCCGTTTTTCTCCGCATTATTTTAATACCGCAGAAGAATTAGAGAAAGTTATCGCCATTTTAGTTTCTTAGTTGTTATGATAAACAGAAGGCTGAGCTGCATTGCGCAGATCAGTATTACAAGCTAAATTTCAATATTATGAAAGCAATATATAATGGTCAGATTTTGGCGGAAAGCCAGGATACAGTGGTGGTTGAAAATAATCACTATTTTCCGGAGAGCTCTATCAATAAAGCTTATTTTAAGGAATCTGCTAAACATACCACCTGTCCCTGGAAAGGAGAGGCATCTTATTACACGCTGGAAGTAGACGGTAAAAGCAATGCCGATGCTGCATGGTTCTACCCGGAGCCAAAAGATGCGGCAAAGGAAATAAAAAACCACATCGCCTTCTGGAAAGGTGTAGAAATTTCGAAGTAGAGTGGCGAAGATGAAAGCTTCATCACCTATAAATACAATAAACAGCAATGAAACCATCATGAGCTTACAACTCACAAAAAGCAGTAATAAGCTTATGATAGCTTCATCACCTATAAAAACAATAAACAGCAATGAAACCATCATGAGCTTACCGCTGATAAAAAGTATCAATAAGCTCATGATAGCTTCATCACCTATAAAAACAATAAACACCAATGAAACCATCATGAGCTTACCGCTGATAAAAAGTATCAATAAGCTCATGATAGCTTCATCACCTAAAAACAATAAACACCAATGAAACAATTTGATGCAATAGTAATCGGTGCTGGTCAGGCCGGGGTTCCCTTAGCCAAAAAGTTAGCTAAATCTGGACTGAAAACCGCACTGATAGAAAAGAGAATGGTTGGCGGTACTTGTATCAATGATGGCTGTACACCTACAAAAGCAATGGTAGCTTCTGCAAGGATGGCTTATCTTGCCGGAAGAGGTCATGAACTAGGCATAGAAATTCCCTCTTATAAAGTAAACTTCGAAGCTATTATGGCACGCAAATCTGCCATTGTAAAGCAGTTTCGTGAAGGAGCAGAATCGGGTGTGGAGAAAACTGAAAACCTGACACTGATTTATGGAGAAGCTAAATTTAAGGACGATCATACCCTTGCTGTGCACGACTTTGAGGGTAATACCGAGGATTATACCGCTAAACAAATATTTATCAATACCGGTGCAACGCCACTTATTCCTGATATCGAAGGAGTAAAAGAAATCAAGTACCTGACCTCCACTACCATATTAGAACTTACTGAAATACCAGAACACCTGCTGATTGTAGGTGGCGGATATATAGGACTCGAATTTGGACAAATGTTTAGCAGGTTTGGTTCTAAAGTAACTTTACTGGAAAAAGGGGACAGGCTGATGCCACACGAAGACGTTGATGTTTGTGAGGTAGTTTCAGAATTTTTCAAAGAAGACGGGATCGAAGTGCTTACCGAAGCAAAAGTTCTGAAATTTGAAAACGGAACTGAAGGTAAAATTGAAGTAACGGTAGAACTTGATGGTAAACAGACCATATATAGCTGTTCACATGTTTTACTGGCTTCTGGCAGGAAACCACAAACCGATGCTTTAGGACTTGAAAATACTGGGATCACCTGTGATGATCATGGACATGTGAAAGTGAACGAATACCTGGAAACAACAGCTAAAGATGTATATGCACTGGGAGATGTGAAAGGTGGCCCTGCTTTTACCCATATCTCCTATAACGACCATATTATCATTACGAAAAACCTGCTTGAGGGTGGCAGCATGACTACCGAAAACAGAATGGTGCCTTATTGTATGTTTACGGATCCGCAATTGGGAAGGGTTGGTATAACCGAAGCCGAAGCTGAAGAACAGGGCTTAGACTACCTGGTAGCTAAAATACCAATGAAAAATGTGGCCCGTGCTATTGAAACTGCAGAGACCAGAGGGTTTATGAAGGCTGTTGTAGATAAACAAACCAAGCAGATCCTCGGCGTTACCGTTATTGGGGAACAAGGAGGTGAGATTATGACGATTCTGCAGGTGGCCATGATGGGTAAGGTTACTTATGAAGATATCCGCTTTGCTACGATTGCACATCCGTTATATGCAGAATCTTTAAATAATTTATTTATGTCCCTAGACTAAATGATCAGAGCAGAAAACCTGGTAAAGAAATTTGGCAGTGCTACTGCTGTGAATGGCATCAGCTTCGAAGTAAAAGAAGGAGAGAACCTGATTTTATTGGGGACAAGCGGCTGCGGAAAAACAACCACGCTGCGAATGATCAACAGGCTGATCGAACCGGATGCCGGAACGGTATATATTAATGGGGCTGATATCAGGGATGGAGAACCTGAGATACTGCGCCGCGGAATAGGCTATGTGCTGCAAAGCCATGGCCTATTCCCGCATTATACGGTAGCTGAAAATATTGCTATAGTACCAAGGCTGCTGAAATGGAACAAGGGAGATATACAGAAAAGATCAGATGAACTTTTTAGTAAGCTGAACCTTGAGCCATTGCTGGCTGACATGTATCCCGCAGCATTGAGCGGGGGGCAGCAGCAGCGTGTGGGGCTGGCCAGATCGCTGATGGTAAACCCGCCGGTTTTACTGATGGATGAACCCTTTGGTGCACTGGATAATGTAACCCGGACGGCTATACGTAAAGAATTTCGTGAGCTGGACGAACTGGTAAAAAAAACTATTATCATGGTAACGCATGATGTGCAGGAGGCTTTTGAAATGGGCGACCGGATTTGTCTGATGGATAAGGGCGAAATCAAACAAATTGGCACACCCGCCGAATTGTTATTTTATCCGGCAAATGACTTTGTGAAGAAGTTTTTTGACGAACAGCGCTTACAACTGGAATTGAAATCAGTATATATTGCTGAGCTTTTTCCGGATTATCCGCCAGGGGAGTCAATTACAGTGTGGGACGAGATGAACAGACTACTGCAGCAGGATAGCGGGTTAGCTGGAACCAATAACACCGAATCTCAGCCAAAAGACCTGCAAACTTTAATAGCTGCATTTGCAGTTTATAAAAATAGATAACATGGATCAGACACAAAGTTTCTGGCAGTTTGTTGATCAGCAGTCGGGCAAGTTATGGAGCCAAACCTGGGCACATATCGGGCTCACGATGATCTCGCTGATTATTGCCATACTGGTAGCGGTACCAATCGGGATTATGATTGCCCGGCGTAAGAAACTGGCAGGTGCAGTTTTGGGTTTTGCCGGCGTGCTGCAAACGATACCCAGTATTGCACTGTTAGGAGTGCTGATTCCCTTCCTGGGCATCGGACCGAAACCAGCGATTCTTGCACTATTTCTTTATGCCTTGCTACCTGTGATCAGGAATACTTATACAGGCATTACAGAAGTTAGTCCGGCCGTAATAGATGCCGCAAGGGGGATGGGGATGGATCAGTGGCAAATACTAACTAAGGTAGAACTGCCTTTAGCATTTCCTGTACTGATGGCAGGCATTCGTACCGCCACGGTAATTAATGTGGGTGTGGCTACACTGGCAGCCTATATTGCTGCGGGGGGATTGGGTGAGTTTATCTTTGGCGGAATTGCATTAAATAACTCAAATATGATTCTCGCAGGGGCAATCCCTGCGGCTTTACTGGCTATTGTGCTCGACTTCCTCCTGTCGCTCGTACAGAAAATTAATCTTAAAAGTCTTCATCTGTCTTATGTGATTCTGCCTTTTATACTTATCACACTTAGCTCGTTTTACCTGCTGCCCACGCAGATAGGCGGTAAGATGCTTGGTGGTTTTACACCCGAATTTATGGGTCGTGAAGACGGTTACCTGGGATTAAAACGTGTATATAAACTGGGAATAGAAACTGTGGTGATCAGTGATGCGGTAATGTACAAAGCTGCTTATGAACACAAGCTTGATGTAATAAGCGGTTACAGTACAGATGGTCGTTTGAAAGCTTTCGATCTGGTTACGTTAAAAGATGATCAGCATATTTTTCCGCCCTACTATGCCGCTCCGGTGGTTCGTGAAGATGTATTGCAAAAACATCCTGAACTTGAAGGGATATTAAACCAGCTGTCGGGTTTCATTAACGATTCTACCATGACCGAGCTCAACTATAAGGTAGATGAACTGAAACAAAGCCCTGAAAAGGTAGCGATGGATTTCATGGTGGCCAATCATTTATACAAACCTGCACGTCCGGTTACGTCAGGAACCATTAGGATAGGATCCAAGATATTTGGCGAGCAGTATATTCTTGCACAAATGTATAAGATACTGATCCTTGGAAATTCTGGATTGGCAGTGGAAACAAAAACCGGGTTAGGCGGTACCAAAATTTGCTTTGATGCCCTAACCAATAACCAGATAGATTTTTATCCTGAATATACAGGTACTGGATATTTAGTGTTGCTGCAACCTGATAAAAAGACTATGACCCGGCTGAACGGTGATACGAAAGGTGTGTATGATTATGTGTCCAAAGAATTTACAGAAAGATTTAAATTGAAGTGGCTGAAGCCTATAGGTTTTAATAATGCTTACGCACTGATGATGCGGCGAGAACAGGCACAAAGTTTGCACATCGAAACGATAACAGACTTAACAAAACATCTAAATCAAAATTAATATGTCACTCCTGGAGAAATACTCAGCAGTCAGGGCGCATAGCGTCCGGATTTGTTCGAAACTGCAGAAAGAAGATTACGTAGTACAGCCAGTAGTAGATGTGAGTCCGCCAAAGTGGCACCTTGGTCATACCACCTGGTTTTTTGAAACCTTTGTACTTATCCCTCATGCATTTGCTTATCAGCCTTTTAATGCAGACTATAATTATGTTTTCAACAGCTATTACGAAAATATTGGCGCCAGGGTAATCAGGACAGACAGGGGTAATTTGAGTCGCCCCACGGTAGACGATGTATACCATTACCGCAACTATGTAGACGCGGCGATGGAAAAATACCTGCTTTCCTGCAAACCAGAAGGAGAAGTTGCCGAGTTACTTGAATTGGGTCTTAACCATGAGCAGCAGCACCAGGAGTTATTATGGTATGATATCAAATACATTTTAGGACATAACCCACTGTTCCCCCAATACGCCCCGGAAAATATAGAAGATGGGCTGACCAATTCTGCAGCAGGCTGGATTGACTTTAAGGAAGGCGTATATGAAGTAGGGCACGAGGGAGACGCGTTTCATTTTGATAATGAGCTAAACAGGCATAAAACATATATACAGAATTTTAGTATTGCTACCCGACTGGTAAACAATGGCGAATACCTGGAATTTATTAAAGCAGGCGGTTATCAGGACTTTAATCTTTGGCATATGGAGGGTTGGGACTGGGTAAAGACCAATACCGTTATTGCACCGATGTACTGGTACGAAGTAGACGGGGAATGGCAGCGTTATAGTTTGTCGGGCTTTGAGCCATTAAACCCGGAGGCACCGGTTTCCCATATCAGTTATTACGAAGCTGCAGCCTATGCACAATGGCGGGGCATGCGTTTACCTACCGAATTTGAGTGGGAGGTAGCTTCTGCAAGCCTGGACTGGGGTAAATTGTGGGAGTGGACCGAAAGTGCGTACCTTCCTTATCCTGGTTTCTCTAAAGCACCTGGCGCCCTGGGTGAATATAATGGCAAATTTATGGTAAACCAGAAGGTTTTGCGCGGTGCTTCCGTTGCCACCCCTGCAGATCATAGCAGGCATACTTACCGCAATTTCTTTCACCCCAATCTTCGCTGGATGTTTAGCGGCATTAGACTCTCAAAATAATCTATGAATCAATTTTTAACAGAAGTGCTGGCGGATCTTGGACAGACGCCAAAGACTTTGAACTCGAAATATTTTTACGATAAAAAAGGTGATAAGCTTTTTCAGGAAATCATGAACTGTCCGGAATATTACCCAACCAATTGCGAAATGGAGATTTTCCGTGAGCGTACCAGGGATCTGGCTGTTACCCTGAAAGATGGATTTAACAATTTTGACCTGGTAGAATTAGGTGCAGGTGATGCAACGAAGTCGAGCTACCTGTTAAAGGAACTGATAGCTATGAATGCGGATTTCACTTATATGCCTATAGATATCTCTTCATCAATGGTCACTTATCTGGAGCAAACGCTTCCCGAACAGATACCGGGGTTAAAGGTTGAAGGTTTAAACGGTGAATATTTTGATATGCTCGAAAAAGCAAATACTATCTCGTCGCGGAAAAAGGTAGTGCTGATGCTGGGTGGCAATATCGGTAATGAAACACCAGAACATGCGCTTGAATTTTGCCGTAAAGTTCGTTCTACCTTACAGCAAGGCGACCTGGTACTTGTTGGTTTTGATTTGAAGAAGCATCCGAAAGTAGTGCTGGCTGCGTATAATGATGCCGGTGGTTTTACCAGGGATTTTAACCTGAACCTGCTGCACCGGATCAATAACGAACTGGACGGTAATTTTGATGTTGCCCAGTTTGAACATTACCCTACTTATGACCCGGGTACAGGTGCCTGTAAAAGCTACCTCGTAAGTCTTACAGCGCAAAGCGTAACTATCTCTGGTACAGATTTCCAATTCCATGAAAATGAAGTAATCGATATGGAAATTTCGCAGAAATATAGTTTGGAAGAGACTGAAAACATTGCTGCATCAACAGGATTTAAGACTGTTACACATTTTATGGATCAAAAAAAGTGGTTTGTTGATACTGTATGGCAGTGTGTTTAACTATCTTTAATGCGGATGCCAGAAATTAAATGTGATATCATTATCTGCGGGGCTGGATTGGCCGGGTTGAGTTTGTTGTACAGGGCAATGAAATCAGGAGTATGGTCTTCCGAGCACATCATTGTTATTGACAGGTCTGAAAAGCAGGAGAATGATAAAACCTGGTCATTCTGGAAAAAGGGTGAAGTAGCATTTGCGGAAGTAATTTATCACCAATGGTCTGATTTATATTTCTATTCTAATGCCGGGAAGCAAACCCGGCTAAACACCAAGGGTTATACCTATAACAGCATCAGAAGTATAGACTTCTATCAATATGTACTGCAGGAGCTGCGGAAGTATCCTAATATCTTTTTTATCAAAAGCGATATATTATCGGTTAGCTCCACCACAGATGAATGTGCGGTAATAACTCCATCTGCGACTTATAGGGCTAACTATGTATTCAATTCTATCTATCATCAACCAGAACCTGCTAAGGCTGAGCAGTTCTTTATGCAGCATTTTAAAGGATGGAAGATAAAGACAGCTGCTGCAATCCCTGCGGTTTCATCTGCATACCTGATGGATTTTCGTACAAGCCAGGAACATGGCACCACCTTCTTTTATACCCTGCCCATGGCAGCAGATGAACTCTTTGTGGAATATACTTTATTTACGAAGTCTTTACTGGCCAGCGAAGTGTATGATCAGCAGATTAGAAAATATCTCAGCGAGGTATTGCACATTAATGAATATGAGATTTTGGAAGAGGAATACGGGGTGATCCCTATGACCGACCATCTGTTTCCAAGATTTGACGGGTGTATGATATATATAGGTACTGCTGGGGGAGATACCAGAGCCAGTACCGGTTATACTTTTATGAATACACAAAAGACAATTAGTAAAATTTTAGAGTCGTTTACTCATAATGGTCATCCGTTTTTTAAAGATGAGAATACGGGTGTAAAACATCAGCTCTACGATACAACTTTACTTAATGTACTCGATAAAGGCAACTATGAAGGTCACCAGTTATTCAGTGATCTGTTTAGTAAAACTCCAGCTCATTATATCTTCGGTTTTCTTGATGCAGAAAGTTCTCTTTTGCAGGATATACAGATTATGAAAAGCTTGAGGGTAATGCCATTCCTGACTTCTTTTATGCAGGCGGTTGCTCGAAAAATCAAAAGTTAATCTCAGCTTAATCTTTTTATAACATACTTACTATTTAACCTTTCCTTTAAATGCGCAAGGCCATCATTAGGCGGGGCAATGAGCAGCAGATATTAAATCCTTCGGAAATTGCAAGGTTATAATACAACTTTCACTGTATTGTCATGTTTGTCTGGCTAATTGGTATATCGGGAATTCCCGATGTATATTTGTTGCATGGATCACGTAGAAATATTCAAAGCATTATCGAATAAAACCAGGCTGCTGATTTTGCAATGGCTGAAAGATCCGGAAAAACATTTTCCCGACCAGTTTATTTCTGATCATACTAAGGGTATGGATTATGTTGGAGTATGTGTAGGACAAATCCAACAGAAAACCGGGTTAACCCAATCTACGGTTTCCGAATACCTTGCAGTTTTGCAACGAACTGGTCTGGTAGAATCTACCAGGGTAGGGCAGTGGACTTATTACAAACGTAATGAGGAAGCTTTTAAGGAATTAAAACAGTTAATAGATACAGCATTATAAAAATACAAATATGAATACAGCGAGTTTATTTCAGCCATTTAAGCTGAAGTCTTTAAATATGAAAAACAGGTTGGTGATGGCACCAATGACACGTGCATTTTCACCAGATGGTGTACCCACACCAGAAGTTGCTGCGTATTATCGTAAAAGGGCTGCAGGTGATGTAGGTTTAATTTTGTCTGAAGGAACGGTTATCGATCGCGGATCATCATCAAATGATCCTTCAATTCCTCATTTTTATGGAGAGAAAGCTTTGGCGGGATGGGATCAGGTGATT
>Ga0247814_10001719_pt1 | contig 12656 bp, 10 predicted proteins | sample UWRJL179409R1_FD_179947 | JGI IMG/M metagenome (GOLD analysis project Ga0247814, IMG submission 179947) | Plant litter microbial communities from Arlington Agricultural Research Station in Wisconsin, United States - UWRJ-L179-409R-1 | ecosystem: Environmental > Terrestrial > Plant litter >...
ATTAACCTTAAATTGTTTTTTATCGCTTTTGCGAAAAATAGTCAACGTAAGTTTAGAACCCTCTTCGCCTTTAAGTTTAGAGAAAAGGGTATCGTTAGGCAACTTTCGCCCAAATAGCTTATAGTTATTGGCATACAATATACGGTCGCCCGCTTTTAGCCCGGCCTTATCGCTTGGGCCTCCGGGAATGGGTTTTATAATAGCAACCGAATCTTTATAGGTATAAAAATTAACGCCAATGCCCACAAACTTGCCCTCCATGCTTTCGGCTACACCTTCCATTTCGTTTTTAGAAATGTAAACCGAGTGCGGGTCCAGCTTTTCGAGTATACTGTTTACGGTAAGGTCTACAATGCTGTCTGTATTAACGTTATCTACGTATTCGTTATCTATAAAATCGAGCAGCTTATTAAGCTTGTTTTTATGCGACCCGCCGCCTGCTGCTATGCTTACGCCGCCTCCCTGCAACGGAAAGTTTAAAAAACTGCCTAAAAGCACCCCAACGGCAAGTACGGTTGCCAGTAGTATAGGGATGTATATTTTATTTACTTTCATTTATATTTGGTCTGCATCCGGCACACACTCTACCGCTACCCCTGCCCTAATTAAAAAATCTATCCCCGAGCTGTCTTTGTAGGCCCTTTGGTAAACCACCCTCTTTATTCCTGCCTGGTGTATAAGCTTACTGCAGTCTTTACAGGGCGACATGGTAATATATAGTGTTGCGCCTTCGCACGATTGTGTTGAACGGGCTACTTTTAATATAGCATTAGCCTCGGCATGAAGCACATACCACTTGGTAATATTCTCTTCATCTTCGCAGCAATTCTCAAAACCCGATGGTGTCCCGTTATAACCGTCGGATATTATCATCCTGTCTTTTACAATAATTGCGCCAACTTTCCTGCGTTTGCAATAAGACAATTGCCCCCACTCCTGAGCCATTCTTAAATATGCCCTGTCGTATTTATTAAGTTTGTATGTCATTGTATTATAAAGAAGCAAGCGCATTAAAAGTACTGCACAGGCTGTTATATTTAGTTAAATAATTACCAAAATTTGTTTTGAATGATCATGGGCACTACTACCCCGGCCACAAAAGCCGATGTTACCAATACCCAGTCGCGTTTTTGCAGCCCTGCAAAGCGTTGTAGTGCGAAGCCCAGCAGCAAGGAAACCAAAACTACTATAAGCTGTGCGCCTTCTATACCCAATGCAAATTCTAACAGCGGCAGCAATTTTGTATCCTGCTTATCTATTATAATTTTAAAATAGTTGCTAAAGCCCAGCCCATGGATGATGCCAAAGAACAGCGTGGTAAATGCTATAAAATTAATAGTACTGCCCGATGATTTTTTAGCCGATATAAAAAGATTGTACAACGCCGTGGCCAGTATGGTTATGGGTATTAAAAACTCTACAGCAGCACTGTTTACGGTTATTACCCCATATACCGACAGTACCAGTGCCGTAGTGTGGCCTATAGTAAAAAGGGTTACAAGCAGGAGTATATTTTTCCAGTCTTTAAAAGTGTAGGGAACGGTTAGCACCAGCAGGAACAGCACATGGTCATACGCATGTATGTCTAAAACGTGGTGAAGCCCAATGTTGAAATACAACCAAAAGTCGGTCATGGTAATGTAAGATAAATAGACTGTAAACTTACATTATTTTAGGCAACTAATAAAATACTAATGTTTCATAGTATAGGGCACTTATTTTAGCAGCTATTTCACAAAGGCACGCAAAGAAGGCACGAAGATTCGCAAAGTCTTAAGAGTGCGCCATTTTTTTTGACTAATGTGGCTGCATGTTACTCAGCAACTTAATCTATCCCGCTCTGTGATGTCGCAACAAATTGCAAACCAGCCTTTCTTTGAAGATCTTCGTACCTTCTTTGCGTGTCTTTGCGGTACATCCACGTAAGGCGATAAAATCTTTTGCCAAAATTATTTACATCATAAAATATAAAAGTATATTTGCCAAAATTTTAGAATTAAGTACTATGTCCATTTCAGATTTATTCGATAGCGGTTTTAAAGACAGGAATAAAGGCCATTTTGCCTCAATTGTAAGGGTTGCGATGGAAAACGGCCACCTAAGCGAAGAAGAAAGACACTTTCTTGATAAACTTGCTGTTCGCCTTGATATAACAGATGCCGAATATAAAGAGATACTGGCCAAGCCATTTAGCTACCCTATAAACCCGCCACACCTGCATGTGCAGCGCCTGGAGCGTTTGTACGACCTTAGCCGTATGGTGTATGCCGATCATATACTTGGGCCTAAACAAAAAGAAATACTTACACGTTTTGCACTTGCCCTTGGGTTTACACCCGGTAACGTAGCTTACATTGTAGATAAAGCTTTATCGCTACTGGTTCTAAATGTAGACAGCGATACATTTGTATACGAAATGCAACACATGAATAAATAATACAGGAGCATTCCTGAAAGTTGAAGCCCGAAAATTTTATATTTTCGGGCTTTTTATTTTGTTCGATGCTGGTAGTTCTTATATAAACCCAACTTATACGTTTATTACTATATTCTGCAATACGCCTTACCATTTTTTCTTTTTGTTACACGGACATTTACATTTGTCCTGCAACCTCCTATTCTTAAATTTTTAAGACTTTCCTGCCTGATAATAACCGCTATAGTTAAATAAAATCCAAAAAAAGGACTGTTATAAATCTTGGTTTTGTTTTTACTCTAAATTAGTGCTTTAATGGGAAATTAGTCACAAAAGAGTTCCCCCCTTTAAAAAGACTGCCTCTCATAAAAAATCAATAATTACTATTAAAAAAACAACCATGAAAACATTTTTATTATTTCTATTGGCATGCACTGCAAGTTTTGCACAGGACTTTACCCTTACACAAACAGGAAAGTTAGTATCTAAAAAAGATACCAAAGTAGATTATATTATTCTGCATTCGCCCGGAATTACGGCAGATACATTATATGCTTCCGCAAAAAAATACATTGAAACAAAATCTTCCGATTCGCAAATAGCAATTAAAAGCGAAGATGCAGGAAAGGTCCTGATTTATGAAACAAGTAATGCACCTATGTCTGCTTCAGGAGACGTTAATTACACCGCTTCGTTTACTACCAGTTTAGAATTTAAAGATGGAAAGGCACGCATTACATACGGCAATATAAACATGTACACTACAAGCACCAATGCCGAAAAAACAAACTATCCGCTTACTTCAATATACAACAGCAAAGGAAAAGTTACAGACCAAAAGGCTAAAAATTTAATTGAAAGCTATTTTAGTGCCTATACTAAAACCCTGATCACTGCCCTTAAGAGCGATGGTAAAATTGTTTCTGCCGACTGGTAATAAACCACCACACTTAAAATACAAAAGAGGCTGCCTATTTATTTAGACAGCCTCTTTTTATTAGCCTCACCCCAGCCCCTCTCTAAAGGAGAGGGGAGCCAACGAACGGGTACAGTTTGGCAATATAAATTCACGGTTTATCCGCAATTAAAACGCTTAAGTGTACCTGCTCCCTTTCCTTTAGTGAGGGTTTGGGTGAGGCCTGTAATTACCTCCCGTACTTTGCCATAAACTCTTCAGCCTTGGTAACCATGTTGCTGCTACCGCAAAAGAAAGGCACACGCTCATGCAGTTCGGTAGGCTTAATTTCCATAATACGGCCAAAACCATCGCTGGCCTTTCCTCCTGCCTGCTCTGCAATAAAGGCCATAGGGTTGCATTCATATAACAACCTCAGCTTGCCTTTAGGAGCCTTAGAGCTTGTAGGGTACAGGTAAATACCGCCTTTAATCATGTTACGGTGTATATCGGCGGCAAGGCTGCCTATGTAGCGCGATGTATACGGCCTGTTCTCTTCTTCGCGCTGGCAATGCTTAATATAATCCTTTACACCCTGCGGAAAGTGTACATAATTACCCTCGTTTACAGAGTATATGTTGCCATCTTCAGGGAACTGCATGTTAGGGTGGCTTAGGTAAAACGTACCAATAGCCGGGTTAAGCGTAAAACCGTTAACGCCATGGCCTGTAGTATATACGAGCATGGTACTGGTACCATAAATAACATAACCGGCCGCTACCTGGGCATCGCCGGGCTGCAAAAAATCGTCTAAAGTTACAGGGGTACCTATGGGTGTAACGCGCCTGTAAATAGAAAAAATGGTACCCACGGGCACATTTACATCTATATTGCTCGACCCGTCCAGCGGATCCATCAATACCACATACTTGTTATTGTGGCACTCATCTTTGCCTTTTATAACAATAAAATCATCGTTTTCCTCACTCGCAATACCGCACACAATTTCGCGGTTAATAAGTGTCTGGATAAAAGTGTCGTTAGCAAATACATCCAGTTTTTGCTGGTCTTCACCCTGAATGTTCTGAGAGCCAACGGCTCCCGTAATATCTACAAGCCCTGCCTTGTTTACTTTGTAGTTTACTACTTTTGCCGCCAGGCGGATGGAATTGATGAGGCGGGACAACTCTCCCGAAGAGTACTTAAACTCCTCCTGCTTTTCAATAATAAATTCTCCTAATGTTTTGTTTCTTTCTTCCATGCTAAACTCGTTATAGTTATGGTTATGGCACAAATATCCAATTTTTTGTGATATGAAAATAATTTATTATCAGGCTGCGGTTTTGACCGTATTTTTGTGCAAATTTGGATTATGAATATTCGTAAAGGAGTAAAAGAAGACATGCCGGCCGTGCTGGAACTTATAACAGAGCTTGCCGTTTTTGAAAAGGAACCCGATGCCGTTGTGATTACAACAGACGACCTTGTGCGCGATGGCTTTGGCGCAAATCCGCTTTTTAATACTTTTATTGCCGAAGTTGATGGCAAAATAATAGGCATGGCGCTGTTTTACTACCGTTACAGCACCTGGAAAGGCCGCACTATTCACCTTGAAGATTTAATAGTAACCGAGAGCATGCGCGGTACCGGTGCCGGAAGCCTGCTGTACAAAGAGGTATTTAAGTTTGCAAAAGCCGAAGGCGTGCGCCGTGTAGAATGGGCCGTGCTGGACTGGAATACACCGGCCATATCGTTTTACGAAAAAACGGGTGCAACAGTATTTACCGACTGGCGTGTGGCACAAATGAGCGAAGAAGGCATTACAAACTTTACAAGCCGGTTAATTTAAAAAAGATATTTCCCCTTATAAAATAGAGTGTACTGATGAAAGTATTTAAATTTGGAGGTGCATCTGTAAAAGATGCCGATGGTATTAAAAATGTATACAACCTGCTGCAACAGGTGGGTCATGACGATGTGCTGCTGGTAATTAGCGCAATGGGTAAAACCACTAACGCTTTTGAGGTGGTTATAAAGAACTACTTTGACAAATCGCCCGAGTTGCAGGCATCTATACAGGAAGTGCGAAAGTACCACAACCAAATACTAATGGAATTGTTTGACGACGAAACCAATGGCGTTTTTGCTGCCGTTACCAAAATTTTTACCGACCTGGAAAGCTTCTTTAAAAATAATAAGTCACCTAATTATAACTTTGTATACGACCAGGTGGTGAGCCTTGGCGAGATAATCTCGACAACTATTGTTAGTCATTATTTTAACTCTTTAGGGTTAAAAAACCACTGGCTTGATGTGCGCGAATTCATAAAGACCGACAACACCTACCGCGATGCTATTGTAGACTGGGATGCCACGCAAAAAACTATTGCTAAGAACGTTAAAAAAAAGAACCTCAACATTACACAGGGCTTTTTGGGGAGCGACGAAAATAACTTTACTACCACTTTAGGCCGTGAAGGATCTGATTATACGGCAGCTATTTTTGCCTACTGCCTTAATGCCGAAAGTGTAACAATATGGAAAGATGTGCCGGGTGTGCTTAATGCCGACCCGCGTTATTTTGAAAATGCCATATTGCTTAACCAGATATCCTACCGCGAGGCTATAGAGCTGGCGTTTTACGGCGCTACGGTTATTCACCCTAAAACACTGCAGCCGCTGCAAAAAAAGGAAATTCCGCTATACGTAAAATCGTTTATTAACCCGCTGCTGCCGGGTACCAGCGTAAGCAAGGGCGCCGACTTAGAGCCGCAAACCAGCTGCTTTATTGTAAAAAAGAATCAGCTGCTTATATCGTTATCATCGCTGGATTTTTCTTTTATTATGGAAGAGAATATAAGCGAGATCTTTATGTTATTGCACAAATACAAAATAAGGGTACACCTTATACAAAATACCGCCATAAGCTTCTCTGTTTGCGTAGACGATAAATTTGGCAACTTCACGGAACTTAAGAGCATACTCTCTAAAAAATTCCATGTAACGCATAACGATAATGTATCGCTGTATACCATTCGTCATTTTAACGAAAAATCTTCTGATGCCGTAGCTAAGAACAAAGTGGTATTGGTACGCCAGGTAAGCCGCGAAACCATGCAGATAGTTACTAAAGACGCGTAGGCTTTTTTGCCACAAATTACACTAATTTCACAAATCAGGTTATCTATTAAGGTAACCTGATTTTGTTTTACTCTCAATCGAAGCGCAGCGAAGTGGAGAAACCTTGAGGTTCATTGAGGTTAAACATTTGTAATCATGGAACGAGGATAACACGGATGCTTTGCAAACACAGATCTTCGCAAATTTCTTCAGGCACCGTCATGGCGAGGCACGAAGCCATCTGTAATGAGACCGCTTCGTGCCTCGCGGTGAATGTACACGCTTAAGTAAAATACTCTATATTTGAAACATAAGATACAGATATGAACAGACTTGTAATTGTAGGGAATGGTTTTGATTTAGCACATGGTTTACCTACTGGGTATTGTGATTTTATTGATTGGTATTGGAAGAATTTATGTGAGGATTTATCAGCATTTTCAACATTGAGGTATTCAGATAATCTATTATCAATTAATCTAAAATTTAGATTATCGAGCAGAAATCAAGCAATATTTGATTTTTCTACTGTGAAAAGTTGTCTAGAAATTGAAAGTTTTATTGCAAAATATGAAGCACCTAACTATATAAATCCACATTCTGATTATAACAATTGCACTATTACCTACAAAGGAATCTTATTCAGAATATTATCAACAAAGCGTGAGATAGAGAACTGGGTTGATGTGGAAAATGAATATTACAAACTTTTAAAAGAATGTCTTAAGAGCCCTGATAATTCAAACGTAAAAGAACTCAATGAAGAGTTTGAAAATGTTAAAAAATTACTTGAAAAATATTTACATGAAGAAGTTGCAAAGAAATATGACTTTAAAAATTCTGAGCAAATGCTGCGTACTGTAGGCATATTTAATTTAAAAAATAGACTGAGTAGATCAGATAGTTTTTTAGAAGAATTTGGAGAGGCAGATCAGGAACAATTGCGGGAATTAATATCAAATTATGAAGGATGGTGGAAAAACAATAATGTAAAAACAAATGATCAAACTAAAAACCTATTTTTAAATTTTAATTACACTCCAACTATAGATAACTATTGGCATTTAATGAACACTGCAAATCGAGATAATTATGGAGAATCAGAAGTGATTCAAATTCATGGCATCCTAAAAGACAACGATAACCCTATAAATTTTGGTTTTGGAGACGAGATGGATGACGAGTACAAAACTATTGAAAAGAAAGATGACAATGAATATTTGAGAAATATCAAGTCATTTCAATATCTACAAAACTCTAATTATAAACGCATGTTGAGCTTTGTTGAAAGCCAACCATTTCAGGTTTATATTATGGGGCATTCCTGTGGATTGTCAGATAGAATATTACTGAATAAGATTTTCGAACATACCAATTGCAGGTCGATAAAAGTGTTCTACTATAAAAAGGGCGACTGGGATAATTATACAGATATCGTTCAAAACATATCGCGCCACTTCAATAAAAAGGAAATGATGCGGGAGAAAATAGTTAATAAAACACTTTGTGAGCCATTGCCTCAAATTAAGCTACCTTTAAAACAGTAGATACCGAATGCAGGCCGCTGTTCCATTTCGACCGAAGCGCAGCGAAGTGGAGAAACCTTTAGGTTCAACGAAGTTAAATCTCTTATTACATACGCACCGTCATAGCGAGGCACGAAGCTATCTATAAATTGTTACCAATTATTATATCATACTCTGATTGTACTTTGAATAAGTCGAAATTAAAGAAATAATAGCCGCACTTCGACAAGCTCAGTGTGACTATTATTTCCTTTAATTTCAAGTCTATACACCATCAAATATACAGTCAGGCTGAGCCTGTCGAAGTCGGCTGTATATTTGATGGTGTTTAGACTATGGTATAAATAATGGTATTATTAACGTTAGTTGACGATGACTAAAATCATTAATTCCCTACGGGAAAGCCCCCTTGTCTAAAGATTTCAATACTACCAAAATTTAATCGCTACGCGATATACAGGCACTGAATTTCCTGTTAGGAAATTAAGTTCGGTAGCAATTATTTAGTCCGTATTCTATTTTGCCGTAGGCAATTAATTTTTTATTATTATATCAACTCTGATTAATGAGACTGCTTCGTGCCTCGCGATAACGGTACGCGCTTAAGTAACAGAATTGGAAAGCCTTTAGGTTCATCAAAGCTAACCCTCTATCGTGGGATTTTCGACTTCGTTGCACTTCGCCCAGAAAGGAACACCGCATTCAGCACAATCTAAAATAGAAAAACCTGCACTGGGGGCAATGCAGGTAATTTCTTTTTGTAGTAGGTATAGAAAATATCTTTTTTGGGGCAGATATTTTAAAGAAGTAGTGTAATATGGTAAGCAAGCGGGGGCTTGCTTATTCATAATTACATTACAAATATAGCCCTGTTTACCGGGGATTTTAAGACATTTCGACAAGGCAATTGTTCTATACGATAAATGGCAATTTTGTATCGACGAATGTATACCGCCTCTTATTTCATCCCTGCTTTTACTCCTTATCCTTTCCTCCCATTTTTATTTTTACTTTGCCGTCATCGCCATCTTCGGCAGTAAGGTGTATTATAATACCGCGCTTACGGCGTTTAGCCAGTTCTTCCTTATCATCTATATCTTTATCCTTTTTAGGGTTGCGCAGTGGTACATCTACATAAATTTTTGTGCCTTTGCCAAAAGAGTATATACCCTCTATATCCATGTTAAGCACGCTGCTGCTTATTTGCATGGGGTGTATGGTAACCTTTTCTCCTTTAATATCAAACCTGCCCTTAAGGTTATAAAAATCAATATGGTTTACATCGCGCAACGGGAAAGCAAACTTGCCCACTTTAGTAATAGGTTCAAAATTATAAAGCTTTCCTTTTTTAAGGTCGAAGTTAACGGTACCATTTATAGAACGCGGCACTACTTTACCGGCATCTGTAATAGTGCCCGTTACATTAGCTTTAGATGAAAAAAGCCCCTTAAGGTTTTTAGAGCTAAGGCTTTCCATACCAAAATTATCAAACGCATACATAAATTTGCTAATATCTACATTGCTAACCACAGCGTTAAGGTTGTAATTATTAAGGTTACCCTGAGACAGGCTGCCGTTTATAAGCAATGTGCCACCGGCGTGGCTAAGCCCGGCATTTTTTACCAGGACGCTGCCCTTATCGGTAAGCAGTACGTCGGCGCGGGCATTGGTGGCATAAAAATGATTGTAGTACAGCTTGTCTACCCGCAGTTTCATATCTACGTTGCTTTTTTCGAACAATAAGTTAAGGTCATCGGTATAATTTCCTTTGCGTGTTTTTTTTATGGCCGCCTGCGTGCGTTTGCGCGTACCCAGGAAACCCATAAACTCACCCAAATGTAATTGCGGACTGTATATATTCCACTCTAATACCATTTTTTGGGGCGCGGTATAATACAGGTTTAAAAAGTTTTTAATGCTGCCCTCCATATTTACAATACTCCTGCCGCTCTTAAGTATGATCTTACTTATAAACAGGTCGTCTTTGTTAAAGTTAAGAGCCACATTTATATCTTTAAAATCAAGCTTGCGGGGCACATAGGTAACATTCGCATTCTTTATATCTATAAGGCCGCTTACAATGGGTTTTGCAAGCCTGAAATTTACAATATCGGCCTTAAAGTTTAGCTTAACTGCTGCCGTACCCTTTGTAAACTTTAAAAGGTCTTCATCTACAAGACTGCGCAGCTTTTGCATATCAAACTGCGATGTAAAATCGCCTACCGCTACGGGGTGGTCCAGGTCCAGTACAAAAGCCTTTTGCATCATTACCGGTAATCCAGAATATTCGCCTTTAAAGTTATATAGCTTTATAGCCGAGTTAGCATCGGTAAACCCCTTTTCGGCAATATGGTTATTGGTAAACACCCCAAAAAAATTACAGCTTGTAACATCTCCGCCCGGTGTGGTAAGCACATTATTTTTAACGGTGGCGTTAACCCTTATAAGCGGGTCGCCATTATCGTTAAAATCGCCCACAATGTCGCACTTTACCGCTATAGGTTCACTAAGGTTAAACATCATGAGCTTTTTAGTGATATTTGGCGAAAGCAGGTTGGCAGCATTTTTCCACAAAATACTTTCGTTACCTATATTGATAGAGAATTTACCCGACGACCCTACACCAATATTAGCCGCAATAGTAAAACGTTCGCCGCCTATGTAAAGCCTTTTCTTATTAAAAATTACAGTCTCCTTATCTTCATCATATACAATATCAAAACCGCCTTCCAGTTCACGCTCTTTAATAAAACTGCCACGGCCGGTATTAAAGGCCATGCTGTGTGCCATTGCATTGAGCGAAACATCGGCCTCCCAGCCGGCAAAGGTATAATCAACATCAGCCTTAAGGTTGTCTATTGTAAATTTATACAGCTTATTGGTTTTACGGTTATCGGCAATAAAGACCACATCATCCAGTACTATTTTTTTAAGTTTTGGAAAACTTCCTTTGCTGGCTTCACTCTTTTCTTTTTTTGTACGCTTCTTAAAAATAGACGTGTTACTATATCCATTCTTATCGGTATAAAGATCTATAATTGCGTTGCTTATGGTTATCTTTTTTATAACAACAGTGCCGCGCAGCAGTGCCAGTACATTTACGGCAACATCTGCCCGGCCTGCCGTAAGCATGGTGCGGTTATGGTTTGTAAAAAGGCTGTCGCGCACGCTTACGTTTTCTAAACGCAGGGCCACATTAGGGAACGCCTGTAAAAAGGTGGGTTCTATATTGCCTATTTGCAATGTGCCGGCAATACCATCGTTTAACTGTGTGGTTAATGATGCCAGTACTTCCTGCTTATGGGTATTAATATACCATGCCACACCCACAAATAATAATACAATTATAAATATAAGCGACAAAAAACCGCGCACTATTATTCGTGCCCAACGGGGTAATTTTGATGACCAGAAATTTTTAACGGGAGCGTAATTTTTATTCATATATAGTGAGGAGGGTGGCTTGAGCAACTAATTTAATTAACAGCTTACAGAAAATGCCTTAATCTTTGTTAAATTAAATTTTGGCCCTTATATAAAAAGAATGCGGGCGTGTAAAACGCCCGCATTGCCCCCAGAAATAAACACACTAAAATCGACAATTAGTGTATATTAAAAAAACACATTTCCACAAATTCGGCTGGCACCTACGTTATGGTTTTGTACTGGCAAAAATATACTGAAATGTCACTTTTACACCCTTAGGAAGTATAGACAAAGTATAGACAGTAGCTTATTTATACAGTAAATACGGCATAATTTACAAAACCTGCCACTACCTTTAAGTTTTTCGCGAACAGTAGTAATTACGGCACTATTCACGCATTCGCATGCCTGCACAGGCATAACTAAATAATAAATACCTGTATTTAAAAGACAATTAATACCGTTGAACAGCCAGAATATGTATTACATCGAATTGTACGACAAAGCATATCGATTTACTAAATAATCTGTTAATTTAGCAACAGTCCTTACTATACTCACTATGGAAAATTTCAGCCCTGTTACCTTTAACTATCATATTTTAAAAAGGATAGTTAAAATATTGCCGCGTAAAAGCAAAGATATATCTATGGTGTATATTGATTATGCATCGCTGCCAAAAGAGGGTAGAGATATAGAGATAAAATACAGGTTTAGAAATGCATTATGGTTTATTACCGAGAATAATAAAACCACAGGAAACAGGATCGTGTTCCCAAAACCAAAGGACACGAACGAAGTAAAATTAGTAGTACAGGGATTGTTCAGGAGAAATGAGTACAGGTTTAAGCTAATGCATGACCATATACTTTTACTTAAATAATTGTTTTAGATGCCGGTTAAAATTAGGGGTAATTTAACCGGCATCATTTTTTTACCAGTACAGTCCGGTTACGGTAAACCCAACTCCAAATTCGTTAGCCTTTTCCCAGTTGCCCTGGCTTGTAGCCCTTAGCATCATTGGTACCGCTGTCTCAGAAAAATCAGCCGAAAAAGTAACCGGCTTGGTAGAACTTTCTATCCATTCAAGGCTTACAAAAAAGTGGCTGTCTACAACAATATTATAAGGTGTAAGATCTACCTCCATTACAGTACTGCTTGGCGGAGGGGTAACAATTATATTTTCTTTTATAATAAGTTTATCCGGCATGCCGTCTTTTACACTGTAAAAGTTAAGGCGCATTTTTAGTTTAGGGTTATTCATGGAAGTTAA